>Ga0302286_10000679_pt1 | contig 27032 bp, 19 predicted proteins | sample III_Fen_E2_3_FD_198765 | JGI IMG/M metagenome (GOLD analysis project Ga0302286, IMG submission 198765) | Peat permafrost microbial communities from Stordalen Mire near Abisko, Sweden - III_Fen_E2_3 | ecosystem: Environmental > Terrestrial > Soil > Wetlands > Permafrost | place: Sweden: Abisko...
CCCGCATCCAGCTTCCTTCAGATTCCACCTCACGATGGACACCCTTGCTTTCGGCTATATCCTTCCCACTACCGGGCGGATTCCGGACTTGCACCGGTTAGAAACGTGCGCCGCCAGGCGCACCTAATTAAAGGAATAGGAAGGATCCCTTTCCTATCCCTTTTTCACATCACTGTTAACCCTCCTATTGCAAATCCCTAACTCACATGATACCGCCCCTTTGGTACAACAAAGGGGGAATTAGAAACAGGATCTTTTATAACTGCACAATCGAGTCCATATACCCTTTTGATAAGTTCTTCCGATATTATCTCTTTTGGAGTTCCCTCCGCCACGAGTTTACCCTTATGCACGGCAAAGATATAGTCGGCATATCTGGCCGAAAGATTGATGTCATGTAAGACCATAACTATCGTAGTACCTCTCTTGCGATTTAAATCCGTTAACAAATCTAATATCTCAACTTGATAAGCAATGTCTAAAAAAGTAGTTGGTTCATCCAATAGAAGGATATCCGTTTGTTGAGCCATAGCCATAGCGATCCAAACTCTCTGACGTTGGCCTCCTGAGAGCTCATCCACGCATCGATCCGCAAGATCTGTAATACCCATTATCTCTAGAGCCTCTGTTATTGCTATATAATCCTCTATATCCATTCCCTTTAAAAAGGTCTGATACGGAAACCGTCCTCGTGCCACTAAGTCGGATACGATGATTCCTTCCGGAACGACCGGAGATTGCGGTAATAATCCCAGAAGCTGAGCCAGTTGCTTGGAAGGAAATGCACTGATTTTATTGCCATCCAAAACGGCATCACCTGATGTAGGTTTAATTAATCTGGCAAGTGTTTTTAATAAAGTCGATTTACCACTAGCATTGGCACCAATGATTACACTGATTTTATTACTTGGTATGGCTACATCTATCTCATGAAGAATAGCCTTTTTTTCATAGCCTGCAACAATGCGCTTTGCTGAAAAATCATGGGTTGTACTCATGCTGCTCCTCCTGTCCGGTTCATTCGTATTAATAGTATAAGAAGATAAGGCGCACCCATAATCCCTGTAACAATTCCTACCGGAAATCGAACGTTAAAAGCGAATTGTCCAATTAAGTCACCACCAAGTACTAATATTGCTCCCACAAGCCCGGATGGAATCCCATTAGAAACACCTGTACCGACTAATCTCCCTGCAATCGGTCCAGCCAAAAAGGCTACAAAGGCAATAGGTCCTGTGACCGCGGTGGAAAAAGCAATTAAAAATACTGCACTCAATACCAAGGAAAGTCGAGTAAAATCAGTTCTTAATCCCAGCGTAATTGCTGATTGATCACCTAATTCTAAAATACTTAGATGCTTGCCTAGTAATAAGATAATCGCTGCGAAAATAATCACTACAAGAAACAGCGTAGGAATACTTTTCATCTGCATTCCGTTTAAACTACCACTCATCCATCGAAGTGCTGCAGGTACATCGTATTGATTCGCTCTCAGTAACAAGAAAGAGATTGTTGCATTCATCATCGCCTGTATACCGATTCCAATTAATATGAGTCTTCCTCCTGAGAAGCTTCCTCCTTTAGAGAGGAGGTAGATCAATCCAGCCACCAAAAGACCGAAAACTACTGCAGCAATCGATACTGCATTTCCACTTATTTTTAAGATTAATATACAGAATACTGCCGCAACACTTGATCCAGAGGTTATACCTATGATATCAGGACTCGCTAACGGATTTCGTAGCATCGTTTGAAAAGTGTTCCCAGCGATTCCAAAGGATATACCGACTAGTAAACCTGCAAGCATTCTAGGAAGTCGTATTGTTCCGATTGCAAAGGAAGCACCTTTTACTTCCTCTCCAAAAAGTACTTGAATTACTTTTGACAACGGATAACGTGTACTACCATACATCAACAGCATACTCGAAAGTAAAATTGTAACCGCAGTTAATATTAAGGTAATTGTAAGCCAGCGAACTCTTCTACGAATGAAACCCTGTCTCACAATATTTAAATTATCTATATTTTTCATATCGATCGTACCTTTGCTCTCATTGCGATAATGATTAGGATTGGTGCACCAAAAAACGCGGTAATGATACCGGCTTCAAGTTCCCCCGGTGTTCCAATCAGCCTACCAATGATATCTGAGATTGTTAACAAAATAGCTCCTCCAACCGCAGACATAGGAACTACATATCTCATGTCGGGTCCGCAGATAAGACGTATGGTATGAGGAATCATCAGTCCCACAAATCCTATCGGTCCGGCCAAAGCGGTAGTAGCCCCACAAAGAATTACCCCTGCAAATGCACTTATTGATCGAACCATTCCGGTACGAACACCCAATCCGGTTGCTACTTCATCACCCAACGCAAGTGCATTCAGTGCAGGTGTTGCAAATATTCCAATTATGATACCACCAATTAGAAACGGAGATACCGCTATAATTCCATCCCAGTTTGCCCCGCTAACACTACCGACCTGCCAGAAGCGAAACGCATTCATCACCTCGGTTCTAGGTAATATAACTGCACTCACCATAGAGGATAATGCGGCACTGGTAGCCGCTCCAGCTAATGCTAGTTTAATCGGGGTTGCTCCCCCTCGTCCAAGAGATCCCACACTATAAACAAAGACTGCGGTCAATCCAGCTCCCAGAAGTGAAAACCATAGATATTGAGAAGCGGAATTAATATGAAAGAATGCAATTCCGCTTACAACAAATAAGGACGCTCCTGTATTAACACCTAGAATACTAGGATCGGCTATCGGATTGCGTGTAATTGATTGCATCAAAGCGCCAGAGACTCCCAAGGAAGCTCCGGCGATGATACTAAATACTGTTCTTGGAATACGTTCCCGTACCACCAAGGCAGCAAAGGATGTTTGGTCTGTATTAAATAAATAACTAACAACATCATTAAATTTTATGTACCGAGCACCAAATGTTAACGAGCAAAAGATGCACAAGGCAATACTTACAATACTAGCTATCACCAATATCATTATCTTTGAAATTCTCATTGAACTTTATCAGCTGCCTCTCCGATTCGTTTCAGGTATTCATCAATGGTAGCCGGAATGGATAAAGCACTAGGCGTTCCTGATGCTGCTAACGGTGTTCCATCTTCAATTAATGCTATGGAACCTCTCTTCACCGCCGGAATTGTTCCGACAAGTTTGTCGCCCTGCAATGCCTTTAGGAGTGTAGCATCACCATACGTGATGATAACATCGACATCCTTTAATACATCTACTTTTTCTGCGCTAAGCTCAAGTGAAAAACCTGTATTCTCTTTTGCAAGCTCTAAAACACTTTGTGGGAATTTCATGCCCAAATCTGTAAGGTATGCTGCACGAGGATCTGCTGGAAGGTAGATATAAAACTTACCTAAGTCGGCAGGATTAAAGTAAAAGAAGGCTGCTGATTTTCCCTTAAGCTGTGGATAAACCGCTGTTTTATCTGTTATTAACTTTTCTAAATTCTTAACTAATTCTTGCCCTTGTGTTTTCATTCCCATTCCCGTTGCATCTAGAATGATCTGATCACGCCAATAGGTCTGCCATGCTTGAGTTGGATATGCAATAACCGGCGCAATTGCACTTAACAGCTGATATTCTTCTTTTGTAATACCGGAATATGCCGCTAAAATTACATCTGGGTTTGCATTGCTGATTGCTTCATAATCCAAACCATCTGTATCGTTAAAGAGTACCGGATTTTCAATGCCGAGTTTTTTAAAGCCTTCTGCTGTCCAAGGTAAAAGACCGCTGTCATCCTTCACACCATAATTTGCTTTGGATACACCAACCGGAACCACACCTAATGCTAACGGAACATCTTGATTTGCCCAAGAAATTGTTACGACACGTTCCGGCTTCTCTTTGATGACGGTTTCGCCAAACGCATGCTTTATTGTAATTGGATATGTAGTAGATCCATCGTCCTTCGTTGTGTCATCCTGTTTCGGAGTTTCAGTCGCCTCTGTGGTCTTATCTTTATCTTCCTGTGTGTTTGTGGTTGAATTTGAGCAAGCGGTTAATAACATTGCCAATACCATAACAAAAATGATGCTAATCTTATTGAATTTCATATGTACTCTCCTTTTGTCTTAATTTTATAGATATGACAAAAATATACGGCCAATATAGCTTGCATTACCTATAAAACCTTCCATGTAATCGGTTGTTTTGTTCAAGAACGGATTTAGCATATTATAATTTATATTCGTTGTCAAGCTATTTGATAATGATTATCAAAATTAATTAATAATATCTCAGCAAATATCTATCTGAAAAATCTTGAACAATAATGTTAAAAAGAGCATTCAAAATAGTAATTTCACTATTTTAATGCTCTTAAGACGATGAACTTGATTTAAGTTTAATATTTATTTGATTTTTGCAGATACAACGGATGAATCACCACTGTATATTTTAGTATTACCTACTTTAGTATAAGCGACTACTTTGAAATAATATAGCTTATTCTTTGTCAGGGCTAATTTCTTATAGTTCAATGTTGAAGAATTAGCTGTATATATCTTCGTATACTTTCCTGTCTTTGTGGTCGACATGTATATATCATACCCTGATGCACCGCTAACTTTATTCCATTTAACCGTAGCTGACTTAGTTCCCACCACAACGGTAACCTTGGGTACAGAGGGTGTTATAGTAAAAGTCTTTGCTATCACCCCGGTATAATTACCTATTCCCATGATTGAAATTCCGGCAACTCCTGGATTAATATTATTACGATAAGTAACCACATAATCTATACTGTTTTTTAACACCTTATTCCCAAATTTTAAAGTGATAGTAGGCTTCTTTGCCTTTGTGTCGTAGGTGTAATTTGTTGTAGATATGGTTACTAGAAACCCACTAATATTCTTTGCAGCGATAACAAAACTCTTTTTTATACTGCCGTTATACTTTCCTTTTCCAATAACGGTTACGGTCGCAGTTCCTTTATTGATATTATTGCTATAGGTAACCGTATAATCAGTTCCGTTAACTAATGACTGTGTAGTACCTTTTTTAACAGTAATAATAGGTTTTTTAGAGGTGCCATCATAGGTAAAATTTGTTGTCGCAAGTGTAATGATAAAGCTAGACAAATCACTATCCAAAAGAGAGTAGTTTATTTTATTCTTTATCACATAAGAGTAGGCGCTGCTATTATAATAACAATAAATCGTTACATTCTTACAGTTATTAAAGGCAGCTGCATCTATGCTAGTTATCCCTTTCGGAATTACTATACTCTTTAAGTTAGCACTCTTCAAAAATGCAGAAGCAGTAATCCCGGTAACCATTTTACCATCTATCTTATCTGGTATAGTTATAGATGTTGAGGTTCCTTTATAGTTTATGATAACCATTCCATTACTTTTTTGTAAACCTACAAATCCATCCGAAGTAGTAACCGATTGATTCGAAAGAGTGACTGAATACTGAGCATAGATTCCACTTCCATCCTTTGCTGTAGCACGTACTATCACTGTTCCGTCTTTCTTGGCAGACAAAAGTCCATTTGCATTGATACTTGCTATAGCTTCGTTATTAACGCTCCAAGTGACGGATTTATTAGTTGTATCGGAAGGAGTTAGGAAGGCAAATAATTGTAACGTCCCTTTGTCCATCTCTACCTTGGTAATATTGTCTGTGGTTGAAATTACAATTTTTTGTGCTTTTATAATTTGGTTTGTTATAATAACGGATACTTCACTATAAACAGCATAATTCTTAGTAGAAGTAGCACGTACAACAACAGTTCCATTCTTATTGGCTGTAAGAACACCACTTGAATCAATACTAGCAAGGGCTGAGTCATTTACACTCCAAACCACACTCTTTTGTGAGGTTGAAAACGGCATTACTGTAGCGACAAATTGCTGCTTTCCTTTATCATTGGTAATTGATAAATCTCCTTTTATCACAATAGTATCAGGGTTTATCTCTTTGGTGCTTTGAATAAAAAATGGATAAGATGACTTTGTTAAATCAATTTGCCATAGCGAGCTAAAATCCCAACTCATATAGGTTAATTGCTGCGACATTTCGGAAGTTGTTTTGGGTACCGCTGCACCTGTATCCGAACATTTTGAAATAGTTGTATCATAATAACAACTTGTAATTGTACCAGCATTAGATGAAATAAATCCATTGCCTACATAAATTGTAGCATTGTTATTCTTCGTATAGGTTGGAATACCGACTGAATAAGAATTTGATATAGTACCAGTTGTTCGATAAGCAAATCCACATGAAAAAACATATGCTAAAGCATTCGATCCACTTCCAAAGGCTCCCGCAGTAACATCAGATGAGGAATAGCAATTCATCACATTGCCATCAATATAGCTTATAAACCCAGCTGAGTAATTAATTACATTTTGATAACTACCTGTTGTCTTGATATGAGTGTCAACATCATTACCATTAGAACAATGATTAATATCTGATAATCTGTCACTATATCCGATAAATCCCCCCGCATATAGATATGCTTGAGACACTTCGCTAATATTTGTTCTGACCAATGTTTTCTCGCAACTACTATAATCCACATCACCTGATGTGTACCCAATCAATCCTCCTAAATAAAAATACCGTGTTGATGAAGTTGATGATGAAGTCCCCTGTAATAAGACATATCCTGTATTACTTTTACAATTCACAACATCACTAGAGGTACTACCTACTAATCCTCCTGCAACATATTTGAAATATCCAAAATATCCCGAATAATTAAGATCTAGCCCTAATGACTTTTCATTTGTTGTATATGAGTTATATATTTTATTATTTGTATAACCGACTAATCCTCCAACATAAGCAACTTCGGAGGAATCCGTTATGGAGGTATCGGTTGTTAGATAACCGGAATAATAACAATTATCAATAACGGCATAAGAATTCCCAACCAAACCACCAGCATAGAAGGTAGAATTTGCTCTTACAACCAGATTGGCAGAACTTCCGCATGAGGTAATCGTTCCAGATGCATTCCCCGCAATACTTCCGACATAAAGCGTATAAATGTTGGCAGAATTATTCGGAGTAGACTTCATCGTTGTGATTAATCCTTCGGTAAAGCATCGGTCAATTGTTACCCCAATACCATTACCAATTAAAATCCCTGCTGTAGTATCTACATACCCAGTTGGACATATTGCTTTCACACCGGTTGATGATGTGGAAACTGTTAAATTAATAATCTGTGCATTACTACAGTAACCAAATAAACCAATGTAATTAGCACTGTTATTCTGGATGGTTAAATTTGATATTTTATAATTCTTTCCATCCAATGTACCTTTAAAAGGTTTACTACTATCACCGATCGGCACCCAATCTCCGTCTAGTTGAATGTTCCCTCCTAGAGCATAATAGCCCTCCGGAAAATCTCGAATCAAGTTTAATTGAGTTTGGGTTGTAATAATATATGGTGCGTATGAGGTTCCGTCCCCGCCACTGAAGGTTCCTTTTGCAAATCCTGTTCGAAAAGGAATCGTTATTGAAGTTGAATAAGACACACCATTGATATTCTTAATCGCATTAGCAGGTATCGTAAGCACATAATCTGTGTTGCTATCCAGTGGATTTTTAGGCTCTATTTCTAATTTATTGTCCGTAATTGATATATCACATGCTACTGCCGTATTATCAATTACTTTTTTAAGTTTAATATCGCTCCAAGCACTATCCGTTGCAAATTTACTATTAAATGTTATGCTTATCGAATTATCCGATGGTACATTATTGGCATTAGAAACGGGCACTGTTTCATTTATTTCCAGTGCTTTTGTGGTAAATGATATATTGGAAGTATTAACGTTTTTTGTTCCCCATCTGTTTATAACTGCTCCATCTGGAATTATGTATTTGTAGGTCGTGGCATTTTTAAGCCTAGATGTTGGGGTAAAGATTAATGCATTATCCGTAATGGTTACCGTTCCGGGCACCGCCATCCCATCCGAGGCATTGATAAGTTTTATTCCTGAAAACGTATCACCTTTGGATAGGGATGATCTAAAATAAGCTTTTACGGTTGTCCCACAATCAACATTGACTGTATTATTACTAGGAAAACTACTTGATAATGTCATTGGGGTTTGGTTTACCGTAAGTTGACAACTACTTGATAAACCATTTTGAGTTCTGACTGTAATATAAGTCGTCCCTACATCCTTCGCCACAACATATCCATTTGATACTGTAGCTACTGTACTATTTGAACTTGACCATGTATAGTTCACGTTTGCGTTCGATGGTGTCACGATGGGTGTAAGCGTCATATTTTGTCCTGCTTCAAGAGCAGCATACGGAGAAATTGACACGCTAGTTGGGTTGGGTTTATAAACTGTTATATAAAAATCCTCAATTCCTTGCATTGTATAAGTATAATTACCGCTAGTTACCAAATAATAATAATTGCAATAAACGAGAACAGGAGAAGTCGTTGCTTTAATTGCTTTTATTGTACAATATGAATAGCCGGAGGAAGATATTTGCACACAGTTTATATTATTAGAAATCCAATTCGCTGAATTTAATACTTTAGATGTGCTCCATCTAAGCGTAAGTGTATCTCCTTCTTGGATTGAATAATTACCCGCGGCATAAACTTTTTTTGTTGAGAATTCACTTGAAGTAATAAATAATAATGTAAACAGAGCGAGTGTAATTAAGATTTTTGTAATTACTTTTCTCATAAGTTATCTCCCTATTTCTATTAAATGTGAATTAATATTATACTTAATTATACCATTCACATCCTCGTTGACAACTAATAAAATAAAGTATTACCCAGTGTTTTCTTTAAAAAAGAATGTAATTATGAAACAAAATTGATTAGGGTGTCACAAGTCATCTGATAGCAAATTAATGAATATGCTCATATATATTCATCTAATATATTTAATCCGACTTATGACACCCTATTAATTTTATGTTTCAAATTTTCAACGTCCAAATTACTTAATAGTTCATATATTAAACCTACAACCCTAGCCCTTTACTCAAATTCACAATGAAATCCTGAACATTGGTTACAATTCCCCTAGCAGCAAGGCTTCCTCGATCAGCAAGTTTATTCACCGCGAATTCTGAAATATCGACACAGTAAAAATAAACTTGTCTCATGTTACCATCTTTGTCAATTCGGTAAGATGGGGTCATATTGCCCGTAGCAATTGTATGCAACATCGTTGCCATACAAATTACTGTTGTTGCTTCTCTGATCTGATTTCTCATCGCATCCTGTGCTTCATATACATCTGCATGAACTGGAGGAAGCGGTCCGTCATCACGAATTGATCCCGCTAGAACATATGGAATTCCTTGTTTTTCGCAGTTATATATAATACCGTTATCGATGTTTTCTTCCCGTATAAAATCCTTAATAGACCCGTGTAATTTCACACGATTAATTGCATCCAGATGATTATAATGTCCGTTGGGCATACTCTCTTGGGTATAGATATTCTGACCGAGCGCAGTCTTTAGATAAGCCGCCTCTAAATCATGCGTTGCTAACGCATTGCCCGCAAGTAAAGCGTCCACATACCCGTTCGCTATCAATTTCGAGAAGGAATCTCTGGCATCATGGTCGAAGGCGAAAGCCGGTCCCATAACCCATACTACCTTACCATGTGTTTTTTCGTGACGAAGAAGCTCGTAAATCTCATCGTAATCTCTTGAAAATGCTGTCTCTCGTGTCCTACTTTGGCGAAAAGCGAATACATCCTGTCCAGCTTTTTTCTCTTGAAATCCATTGGGATATACATAGATTCCTTCTTCACAATTCTCAGTTCTTCCGGTAACGACCAAATCCCCTTTTTTTAGCAAACGAAATTCTCTAATAATAATTTCGCCATTTTCATAAACCGGAACGCAATCCATTCTACTTTCTTTCGCTAAAAGCCAAGTTCCGTCTATTTTAAAATATTCAGGAAAAATACTCATCGCGTGATAATGATCTGGAGCCACTTGATCCTTTGGTGCCTCCTTTAATACTGCTTCAGGAGCATCCATAAACATTGCTTCCGTAAAATCTGGTGCTGTAAATTTACGTAATTTAAAACTCATCGTTTGTTCCCCTTTTCAAATTTAATATTAATTCCTATAATTTTTTATAAAGAAAAAGTGTATTAGTTCCTACCTTCTAAGACCTACGGTAGAAACCAAAACACTTAGTACTCTTCATCCGGTGACGAAGACATGTTTCAATATTAATTTCGATAATTATAACATAATAACATAAAGTTTTCCATGTGAAAATTCAAGTCCTTTTAAATATCCATTTATAAATAAAATCTACCAACGAATCAGGCAATAGTTCCATCATCGCCAAAACCCTTCCCGTTCCTACCCTATATTGACGCTTTGGTCGCTTAGTCTCCATTGCCTTAATCACAGTTTTCACAAGCACCTTTGGATCGTTCTTTTGATTTAATTCCATAGTCATCATAGGTTTCATCTTTTTTAAAAGCTTCTTGTAATACTTTGTTTCGTTCATGCACTTTTCAAAATACCCATCGAGTTGCTTAGTAAGTTGAGTTTCGTAGGCGCCAGGCTGAATCTTTATAACTGGAATACCTAAATACAGCAATTCGCGACGAAGACTATCGTTATAAGCTTCCACCGCATATTTTGATAAAATATAAGGGCCGGCAAATGGTTGAGGTGTCATCCAGCCGCTTTCCGAACTACAGTTAATGATCCTACCCTGCCCTTTTTTTACCATCTCAAAAAAGGTATAATTTATTCTTACCATTCCCATCACATTGACATTCAACAATTTCTCAACAGCATTAACGCTATCCCCTTCTATCAATGAAGTAAAGGATGATAATCCAGCAAAATTAATGATTGCATCAAGCCTGTCGGTAACAGTGTGTACCGACTCATATGCAGCCTCGATACTTTCTTGCTTGGTAATATCTACTCTTAACGAAATGATATTAGGCAATTCTCCAAGTTGTTCTAATACCGAGACATTCATACCTAACGCAAATACAGTCCAGTTTTTTGTTTCAGATAACACTTTTATACATCCAGCACCAAGACCACCTGTCGCACCTGTAAACAGCGCATATTTCATGTTTTCGCCTTCCTCCTATCTGACTTATGTTTATTGACAATTGCAAGTTATCTAAATTATAACATAATTCATTGCTTTATTCTGCATTAATTACGTTTATGTATTTACGATTAACCACGATCCTCAATGACAAATCAGCATAAAAACTACATAAATGCCTAAACTTATACTATTTACAAAGAAAATTGCCAACAATTAAGAAAAAGATATCAATATTTAAGAAGAAAAATAGAAATAACTATGATAGTATACTATTAGCACTAAATAACAATAATGGAGAAATTAAAATGGATAAAAACAGCGTACAGAATCAACCTTTAGTTACACATATTTATACTGCCGATCCGTCAGCACATGTCTTTGAAGGAAAGCTCTATATCTATCCTTCACATGATTTAGATCATGATGGCCCTGACAATGACAACGGTGATCAATACAAGATGGAGGATTATCACATCTTATCTATGGACGACGTTGATGCTCCTTGCATCGACAACGGGGAAGCTCTTCATATGAAGGATATCCCTTGGGTTAGCAAACAGATGTGGGCACCTGACGCTGCATACAAGAACGGCACATATTATCTATTCTTTCCTGCTAGGGACAAGGATGGCATCTTCCGTATCGGCGTTGCAACTAGCAAAAGTCCTGCAGGTCCGTTCAAAGCGGAACCAGATTATATTCCAGGAAGCTATTCTATCGATCCAGCAGTTCTCGTTGATGACGATGGAAGATCCTATATCTATTTTGGCGGTCTATGGGGCGGTCAGTTAGAAAAATGGCAGACAGGTTCCTTTGTTGCAGACGCAGAAGGCCCTACTGGTAATCAACCAGCACTTGGACCAATTGTTGCTGAGTTAAGCGATGATCTTCTTACCTTCAAAAGCGCTCCAACAGAAATCAAAATTGTAGATGAAGACGGTAACCTAATCACTGCAGGCGATGAGGAAAGAAGATATTTTGAAGGCCCTTGGATGCACAAGTATAACGATAATTATTACTTATCCTTTTCTACGGGTAGTACTCATAATCTCGTTTATGCAATCAGCAAGGATCCTCAAGGACCTTTCACCTTTAAAGGCAAAATCCTTGAACCAGTAATCGGATGGACAACCCATCATTCTATCGTTCAATTCAAGGAAAAATGGTATCTCTTCTATCATGATAGTTCCTTATCCGGTGGTGTAAACCATAAGCGTTGCGTTAAATTCACCGAGCTTCACTATAATGAAGATGGTACAATTCAGTTAGTTAAACCTTACTAGAATTAATTGTAATGAAACAAAATGGGCTACTTCAAAACAATCTCTTCATTCGCGATTTAATATTGCGCTGGAATATTGTGATTTTGAAGTAGCCCTATTTTTATTATAGAACCTTTATTTTCAAACCTAATTTCTTGCATCCTTTTTAATTCTATACTGTCTAACAATTAATCCTGCACCTAAGCATAATACACAGGCTAAAATTCCACCAGTCGGTGAAAGCAACAAATCCCATTTCTTACTCAGTATAAGATTGTCCCCAAGCATGGAATACTGAATAGCATTCAAGGTTGCATGCAATAAAACGCAAGGCCATATTGATCTTGTAATGCGATACATTTCTGTAAATAAGACACTCCAGCAAAGCAATAGGATATAACTAGATATTATCATACCCCATGCATTGGATGTATTATAAAAGAACAGATAATAAGGGATATGCCATGTGCTCCAAACTAAGCCTGTGATAAGATAGATTACCCAATCATTTATATTGAGTTTAATGAGTCTTTCTGTTAAAAAACCTCTCCAAGGACCTTCCTCCAATATAGTGCGAAAGAAATTAGCCACAAACCAAAGCAACAATGTCGACATAAAGCCTGAAAGTTCAAACTTCGTAATGTCAACTACTCCAACGCTTATACCAACTATAAGTAATATGGCTGCTATAACAGGATATACTAGAAAGGATACCATATACCACTTTAAGTTACCCTTAATTCGAGGTTTAAATCCCATAGACTTCCAGTCACTCTTATGTACTAATGTTAATATAAGTGCGGTTATAAATGGTATGATCAACCACATGAGTGACCCTAAAGACTGGCCTGGTGGTTGATCCGTTAATATCATATCAATTCCCTTCCCAAACCATCCACTTGCTAACGCAATAATAATAAATATATAAACTCTTTTTTTCATGTTTTCGCCCTTCATTCTTTATAAACTAATTCATTCTAGCATAAGCATGCTTTCTACACAAGAATTACATAAAAATCCAATTATTATTACATAAAAATGCAATTAATTTATTGATTTTTATAAAAATCTGGACAAATACATATTTAGCATGACTAATTAATTATTTGCTTAAATACGAATTACAAGCACATAGATAACATCATAAATCAATGGTCAATCTTATCTTACAAAAAAAATGAACCCATCAATAATGATGGGTTCATCAACCTCTGCATTTCAATAAAGATTAAAGTTAAATTTACAACTATGTAGCTAAATCAAAAACAGTCCAACAACAATGGTAGCAGCAAATCCACACAATACAGGAATTAAATTCTTTCTTGCAAGTTCTGTAGCTTCAACTCCACAGATCGCTGCAACAGGGATTACACCCCAAGGGATGATTGTTCCACCACCAACCCAAACTGTGATAATCTGTCCGAGTGCTGCTAAGGATGCTACATTAACATGACCTACGGATGAGAATGTCTGAGCAATCGAACCTACTAATGGAAGTCCCGAAAATCCCGAACCATCTAAACCAGTGATAAAACCGACTGACGAAGTAGTCAATATCATTGTTAATTTTGATAGCGGTACATGTGCGGAAAGCCAAAGGCCTATGTCGTTTAACAATCCTGTTGCATCAGGACCAAGAACCTTTTGAGCAAACCCTTCACTTCCAAGGAAGAAGAATGCAGCAATTACAATTACCGGTGCAAATATCTTCATTGCAAATTTAAAGCCTTCTTTTATATGATCTGTTGATGTTTCTAAGGCTTGTCCAAGTCCTTTATCCAAGATAGTAATCACACAGGTAAGAATGAGTGCTGTTCCTGCAACAAGAGCGGTTGCATCACCACCATTAATTTTATAGTGAATCATTACAGCAATATCTGCAATAAAGCATAATGGCATTATGAATGCGATCCATCTTGCAAGTACAGGTTTCTTGATTTCTTTTAAAACCAATTCTTTCTTCGTCTCACTTTGTGTTGCTTTGTTCGCCATCATCTCTCGAAGCATCATGAAGAAAGCAACTCCTGCAGTTACGACTGACATTGTAATCCATAACGGTATACTTGCTCTCATTACCGCATTCGGATCAAGTCCTGCTGCCTTCGCTGTAATAGAAGGAGCTCCTTGGATAACAAAATCTGACGAAAGACCAATACCATGACCAAAGATATTCATAGAAACCGCTGCCCAGATAACAGGGAGACCAACTTCACCGGCAACAGGAAGCAAGAGTGCTCCAATTAATGCAACTGCTGGAGATGGCCAAATCAACCAAGACACGATTAACATGGTAAAACCAATAATCCAAAAAGCCGCTTTATTATTCTTGATTATCTTTCTAATTGGATGCATCATCACTTCATCTGCTCCCAGAGAAATCATTGCTTTCGACATTGATACAACCAAGGCAATTACCACAATAATTCCCAGTAACTCAATAAATGAGTTAACAATAGAATTATTCAAAGTCTGAACTGACTTTATTAATGATTCACCAATACTTAAATGTTGCTTCGTATCCGGATTAACAATACTTAATGAATAGATAAAACCAATGACCAATATACCTACGATACAAGGAATTACAATTTCCTTTTTTAATAAAAGTGCCACTAAAATAATAAAGGTAATGATGATAAAAGCAATATGCAATGTTGTTAATTCCATACTCGTTTCCTCTCTCTTGTAATCATGCTAGGTGAATGTTCCAATATCGATTTGCAATTTAATTGTTATGAATTCACCAGTTTACGATGCAAAAACATTCCATAGACCCTCTTTTTTAATATTGTCCTCAATTTTATTAACCTCAGTCTCATACAACCCTAGCTTCTTCATATGTTCAAATAATACAGAACCAGAAAACGTGTATTTTTTACCAAGACCTTCTTTTGTTTCCATTTCTTCATTTACATAGGCAATCGCTTCACCGACAGCAGTCTTTCTGGATAACTCAAGTAATGGTTTCTTATTTAAGAACCTTGTACAGTTATATCCGGCAAGAACACCGGTTACAATTGCCTCTGTATGTCCTACCAAAAGACCTGCCTTTTCACCGGCACAGAACAGATTTTTTATTCCCAATACCTTTAATGCATTTGTTCTAGGAGACATGTCAAAATATCTCATAGAGTTACCTTTTCCTCCTGAATATGGATCCTCGTAACGAGCGAATTCAAAACCGGGGATCTTATGAAGTTTTTCAAGAGTATAATAAGGTGTCATCAATTTGGCGTGACCTGTGTCAAGAAGAATGATATTCTCAGCAAATTCTTTTAATGCATACTGCTGACAAGCTTTTACACTTAAATGATTTTCAATCAACTCTTCTGGTAATGGGATTACTGCTACTCCTGTTCTATTCAGTGTCTCTACAATTTCAGGTGATAGTGATTCTTTATAAAGCTTACAGGAACCGCTCATCGCTCCTATGGAGTCATCTGCTTTCTTTCCTGTCTTCTCAGGAATGCCGCATATACCGGCAAGACTAACTCTTCCACCATAGCTTGGACACCTAAGTACGCACATTGCGCATCCATTACCATACTTACCACAATTGTTCATTGGACCGGCAGTTCCGGTTGTATCTATAAAGGCATCTCCTTCATAAACTGCACCATTTGCTGTCTCAATGCTCTTAATTCCCCCCTCAATTAATTGTGCTTTTATCACCCTCTCCTGTAGTTTTACTTCTACTCCAATTTTCTCTAGATAATTCTTTATCGCAACGGGTGTTTTTGCAATATCATAAAGACTTGCATGTTCATGACCCGGAAAGCTTATATTTTTATGTCGACAATTTTCATCAATGATTTTGAAAATATCTCCTCCGCCCATAGCAATCATTTCTTCTGTAGCTGTAAATCTACCGTTATTCCTCATGATACCACCAACAAGGCCAGTTCCAAGAAGAGCATCCGTTCTTTCTAAAAGAATAACTTCCGCTCCTTGCATTCTTGCTGAATAAGCTGCGGAGCATCCTGCCCATCCGCCTCCAGTAATTATAATTTTCATTGCATCGCCGCCTTTTCAATTTATTATTAAATTACGTTTTCCACATTACTACACTAAAATGCATGATATACAAAAAAAGCAAAGATTGCAATATATTTCGCTTGCATCTATGCTTTTTTTAGAATATTTTATATTATGTGGCGATCATTATTACTTTCCTATTGCTAGTCATCTAGTATTAGTCATTACTTTTACTACATCACAAATTGCTTGCTTTCTTTCTCAAGTATGATCATATTATCAGCAACGCTATTCACTTCGTCAACTATTATTCCGGAAGCATTTTTCAGCTCTATGATGTCTGTAACAATTGTTTGTATTTCAGAAGCAGAATAATTATTTGCTTTTGCCATCTCACTAATGGTACCAACCATAACTTGTACTGAGTGAGATAAATTATCGGATAACGCGCTGACACTCTTAGAGAACTCTTGAAATGAGTTTGCATTTTTAGCAAATTCATCTCCCAAAAGTATTACATTACCATATTCTACAATAACATTTGTTTTTATAAAACTCATCATTTTCATAGAGTTTATCGTTAACTCATTAACGGATGAAGCGATACGCTCAACAACTTCCTTAATCTTTATAGCTGTTTGGTTCGACTGTTCTGCCAGTTTTTTAACCTCATCAGCAACAACTGAAAAACCTCTTCCTGCCTCTCCTGCTCTAGCTGCTTCAATGGAAGCATTTAATGCCAATAGATTAGTCTGACTTGTAATCTCCATAATTGCTTCCGACAAAACATGTATTTGATCCACTGCCTTGACCGCTACTAAGGACTGCGTAAGCTCCTCTTCCGTTGTATCTAAAACCTGTTCGGTCTTTTTCTTAGCCTTCTTGAAGCCCTCTGTTGCGATACGCGTTTTCTCATTAATATCCTCAGCAAGTAAGAGACAAGCTTTCGCTTTGTCCTGCATACTTAATGCGGATACATCCAGATTCCCTGTGGTTGTCTCAATTTCCACTGCAGAGGCTGCAAGCTCCTCTGAACTTCCTGAGAGATTCTCAATCGTGTCCGAAATCTGTTTTAATTTATCATCAAATCGAATTATGCTGTGATTTACATTCTCAACAGTCTCCCCCACATTATCAGCCGTGGAAGATATAATACGCAGTGTATTTTTTAAATTCTCCAACATATAGTTGAAACCATCTCCAACTGATCCAAGTTCATCCTTTGATTCAACATGAATATTCTCTGTCAGATCGTTATCAGAAATTCTTTTTAAACCGGCATTTATTTTTCGTATATTACCTGTAATGGACATCATAAATGCAATATAAATATAGATTATAATTGGGATTGCTACTAATAAATCTATGATGAAAAAGGTTTTATTTTTTTGGTAATGGTCAACTCTAATGTTTAACAAGTCAAGCATCTTATCATTTACATGATTAAACATATTAGAATTTGTCTCAATGCTTTTAGAAATCAAATCAGTCAAAGCCAACTTATCAGTGCTCGTCGTAATCGAATCCAACTCTTTCTCTAGTTCATCCATTTGGAGTGTAAGTTGATCTATTTCCTTCGTCAAGCTTTTAAGGGTCTTTAACTTTTTACTATTGTTAAAGTTGAATGCCGTCTTCATGTCTCCAATGATGGTATCCGATAATATTTTAAGTTGTGTGTTAAATTCAGCCATACACTTTATGTTATTTGTATCCCATTTTGTAAAATCCGCATGTTGTAAATAATTTTTCTGATCATAGAGATTCTGAAAGAGAGAAAGTGATCGAAACATTACAACATCCATGCAATAATAGGAATCCAAGTCAGGGTCAAGCGTCAAATTGGAATTATCTGATATATCAGTGTGCAATTTATTAATTGCGTCAAATAATACACTCCAATGATCCTCCAACGGTTGATCTAAAGCCTTTTTCCATGCACTTGAACAATCTGCAATATCCTTTGATACCACTTTGTTGGACGCTGTATCATCTAATGCATTCTTATAATACTGGTCTAGGTTTCCTAACTTATTAAGACTAAGTTTCACCCTATTCTCCATCTCAGCCAAATTCGTGGTTTGTGTGTAATTGTCTCTGTATTTTAATGCATCTATCATTAAACTTTTTGACTCTTTGGAATATTGAGCCCCTATCACTTCTTTCGAATTGAATTGTATATAGCTGTCCACCGAAGAAAAATATTGGTAAGCAGCAACTCCAATCAACAAAACTAGAACAGAACTTATTAACAAAAATTTTGCTAAAAGATTCAGCTTATTAAACAGTTTAATGGCGGGGTAGAAAATCACTCTCATACAAATCTCCTTTGTAATTTCTAATGAAAAAAGCATTACTAAATCGAGGAAATTTCCTTTGAATTAGTAATGCTTCTTTGCACTTCATATCTTAAACAATATTTAAAATACGGCATAATAAATTGATAATATAAAATTACTATATTCTTTTTATATAGTTATTAATTGTAAATTTTGATACGATATTAGTTGAAAATCCTCTGCTATAAAGATTGATTTTATCTATGTATCCAACAAATTACTCTGCCAATTTAACATCCTGTTTCTTAAATGATATGAATAAAATAGCCTTCTCAAATTATATTATGAAATAAAGTAACACCCCTATAATATAATAGAGTAATAGAACATAGAAATGTGATCTTATGACTCCTCAAGAAATCGAAATGATATATAGCAACAATTATGCAGATTTTTTAGTTGAATATTATGGAATACCCTCGGTATTAGATAAGTATCGCAATACCGCTATTCGTATTGTTAATTATTTTACCGCAATCGTATATCTCCCTAAAAGCTATATGTCTCCTGAATTGCTCATAAAAAGTGGTTATTCCATTCCGGCGGTATATGGGGTGACGAATGAATCTACACTTGAAGCATCTGGAATTATCCGATTACGTAATATACCTAACTTCGATTTGAGAGGAAAAGGCGTACTAATTGGGTTTGCTGATTCCGGCATAGATTATACCAATCCGATTTTTCAAAATGCAGATAAAAGCACAAGGATTGCAGCCATCTGGGATCAAACAATAATAAGTGACCAACCACAGAAGGATATCCCCTATGGAACAGAATATTCAAGAGAACAAATAAATGCCGCACTGAAAAGTGAAGACCCTTATCAAATTGTTCCCTCAAAAGACGAAATTGGACATGGAACGATGGTTGCTGGAATAGCTGCCGGAAAAGAAGTGCCCGAACAGAATTTTTATGGGGTTGCCCCTGATGCTGAATTAGTAGCGGTAAAGTTAAAACCTGCCAAACCATATCTTAAAGAATATTACCAAATACCTGATAATGAAATCTGTTATCAAGAAAATGATCTTCTTTTTGCTCTACAATATCTACTTAATTATTCTTATAAAGTTAATAAACCTATTGTTCTTTGCATATCCTGTGATACCTCCAGATATGCTCGCGATGGATATGATATGTTAAGTACCTGGTTGTCACTTCAAGCTAGTTATGCCGCTGTAGCTGTATTAGTGCCCGCCGGTAATGAGGGTAACGGCCGTAGACATTATTATGGAGTAGTGAATGAACAACCGGGTTACGACACAGTAGAACTCAATGTTGGACCAACCGGAGCCGGTTTTACCATGGAAATTTGGGGATCTCCCCCTAATATTTTTACTTTGGATATAATCTCTCCTTCGGGGGAATATATCCCTAAAATTATAGTAAAGCTGAATGAGATACAGGAAATTCGCTTTGTATTTGAACCAACCATTATCTATATCCATTATCAAATTATCGAAGCTCAAACTGGTGATCAATTAATTTCTCTGCGATTTATTAACCCTGCGAAAGGAATATGGAAATTTAATATCTATAGCAAAGGGATATTTCCGACAAACTTTCATATCTGGTTACCTATGAAGAATTTTGCACCGCCAGAGACCTATTTTATTCGTTCCAACCCCGATACAACTCTTTTATCACTATCTTGCGCCAATATCCCTATCACGGTAACTGCTTATAATACTTCGGATAATTCACTTTATACTGAAGCAAGTATAGGTTATACGCGTATTGAACGGGTGAAACCCGATATTGCAGCTCCTGGAGTAAATATCGTAAGTCCCAACCTAAGTCAAGGCTTTAGCTTGGTTTCTGGTTCCAGTGCAGCCGTTGCTCATGCTGCTGGAATAGCGGCTATGTTGTTTGAATGGGGAACAATAGAAGGTCATTATATTAATATGACTACTCAAGATATCAAAGTATTTATGATTCGAGGAGCTCGTATCGATTCAAATAAATCATATCCAAATAAAAATTGGGGGTATGGAATACTGGATGTCTACAGTATATTTGAAAGTTTAAAAAAAGGGTAATAATTACAATTATTTTATTATTATCAAAATATCGAATGGGGATGAAACGGCATGAATAAAGAAAATAAATTTAAAATAACTAGTAATGATTATATGGATCTTATCATTCGATATAATAACAATTTAAATTTATTAAAACCCTATGAAAACTATACCATTCAAATTATGAACGAAGCAAATGCAGTGATCTATCTACCAGTTACTGAAATTAGTACATTTAACCTAATGGAATTGGGCTATTATTCAATTCCTAATTATTATGCCTTATGTGATGAACAGAGCCTGGAAGCCTCCGGAGTTCAAAAGTTACGCAGAATTCCAGCCATTAATTTAACTGGTAAAGGGATAGTTATTGGCATTATTGATACTGGTATCGATTATACAAATCCAGCATTTATAAATGAGGATGGTTCCACAAAAATTATATCAATATGGGATCAGACGATTCAAGGTGATGAAAATCCAATTGCTGTTAATCCAACTTATTATGGAACGGAATACACGGCAGCGCAGATAAATCAGGCTTTAAAAAGTCCAACTCCATTTGACATCGTTCCGAGTACGGATGAAAATGGCCATGGTACTATGATGGCCGCAATTGCTGCTGGATCAGAAGATAAAGCAAATCATTTCAGCGGTGTTGCACCAAATGCTGAACTTATGATAGTCAAGCTTAAGCAAGCTAAAAACAATCTTAAAGATTTATATTTTATACAAAAAGAACTTAATTGTTATCAAGAGAATGATATCATGTGGGGTCTGCAATATATTCTGTACACTGCTAGATCCCTTGAACGACCACTATCAATTTGTTTTGGTATTGGAACTTCATTGGGTGCACATAACGATTATGGTTTATTAAATACGTTAGTTGCTCTTGCGGCTGATACCCCTAGAGTTGTTTTATCAGTTCCAACAGGTAATGAAGGAAGCTTAAACAGACATTTTTTCAGTGAAATCACTTCTGAGTCTGGTGCTATTGGAGTTGAATTAAATATAGGAGAAGGAGAATTTGGATTTACCATGGAGCTATGGGGAAACCCTCCTATGATTTACACCATGAATATCTCATCACCCTCCGGTGAAAAATTTACCGTGTACGCATATCGGCTTACAGAAACGCAGATAGTAAGATTTATCTTTGATCCAACTGTTATATATATTAATTATGTACTTATTGAACAGATCAGCGGACAACAGGTTATTATTCTTCGATTCGATAAACCTTCGTCCGGTATATGGAGATTTGATATATTTGGAAAAGGTTATTCGAAAGGGGCCTTTCACATGTGGCTTCCAGTTAGTGATTTAATATCAAAAAATACTTATTTTTTAAAGGGTGACCCAAATACTACGATTACTTCACCTGGCAATTCTTCCATAGCAATTACTGTAACTGCATATAATCCAGAAAATGGTACGCTATATGCAAATGCAGGAAGAGGCTTCTCAACTACTAATATTATTAATCCTGATTTGGCAGCTCCTGGCGTTAATATTATTGCTCCTACTCTTAACCACAGGTATGCAAGGGTTACTGGGACCAGCGTAGCTGCTGCACACACCGCAGGAATAACGGCTTTACTACTAGAGTGGGGTGTAGTTAATAATAATTATCCTAATGTCGATACCTTAAGCTTAAAAAAATTTCTTATGAGGGGTGCAAAAAGGGAGAGCAAATTAAGTTATCCCAATCCTGACTGGGGTTATGGAATTATCGATGTATTTAATACCTTTGATGTACTACGATCTATAGTATGGTAAGAGAGCAGCTTCCCATAGCAATATAATTACTACCTTTTGCTTCCCTATCCTATACCTCTATAACAGATTATTCTGTTTCTATAATAATAGCTAAAAGAAACATATATTATCGATAATCGCACCCGATGATACATGTTTCTTTTTTATCAATTTATTCCCACTCAATCGAATCCTGAAAGAACGGTATGATATAAGTTGTCATTGCCTCATATGGTATATTATGCCCCCCTTGAATCGAGGTTAAAGTGTGTTTAATCCCTTTTTCGTCTAAAAGTCCTGACAAATACTCAGTACCTTCTGGAATCCATTTATAACTGTCAGATGTCCCATAAATTAATCCAATTGCTTTAAGCGGAGTTCGTAATTTCATATATGCCTCCACTTTTTCTTTCCAATTACCAAACCCGCTCTCCCACCGCTTTAACAACTTATTATCCTTATTTGAACCATCTCTAGTAGGAGTAGTATCATATGGCGATTTTGTGTTGTAAGCAAAGGCTTGTGAATAAGACTTTAAGAAACCACTATCATACTCCCATGAATCAAGTGCATCCCCAATTTTCCCAGGAGCCAGTACTCCTGGTGACATCGAAAAAACAGCTCCGTAAATATCTGGATGAAGGAAAGCCAGATTTAATGCACCAAACCCTCCCATGGAAAATCCACAAATACCTCTAGAATTGGCACTGGCGATGGTTCTGTAACTGGAATCTATGTAACTAACCACTTCTTTCGAAGTGTAATCATCCCACTTTCCGGTTACCGGTGAATTCACATAGAAGGATCCTCCTGAAGAGTTCCTTCCATCCACAGCAACCAAAATAAATTCTTTGGAGGGATCTTTCGAAAAAGCCTGATCAAGCTCACTCTGACTGTTACTTATAAAGTCAGAGGGAGAATCACCAAAACCATGTAAAAAATAAATTACCGGATATTTTTTATCACTTTCATTATAAGTTGGTGGAAGGTAAATAAACAAATTATGTTTTGTTTCTTCCTTGATTAAATTCTGTGATATTGCTTTTGAATCGCATACATCCGTTTTTATAGTTCCATTTTTCAATACAAAATCTTCAGCTTTATGAGTTGGAGCTTGTGCCTTTTCTTCGGAAGTACCATTCTTTATCCCATCATCTATTGCAGAACCAGTTATTTTGTTCCCTTTACCATCTCCCGAAATATCTTTTTGTGTCTCCTTCGAATTACTATTACATCCGGCAAAACTAAAAATAATAGCGATTAACATTATCACTGTTATAAGGAATTGTTTCATATTGCTTTTCCTCCTGTTTTCTATTCTTTTGACAAAGATTTTCTGATAGTATAATATTAATTATAGATAATAACTGAACATTTCTTGCTACATTTTATGAATGGAGGAGATTATGAACATTGCGAATCGCAAGCTGATAGAAGATGCTGTAATTCTGATAGAAGATAATTTAAAGACCGTTCTTTCTCTAGATGAGATTGCAGAAAAGTTATGCATTTCCAAGTTTCATTTACATCGATTATTCAGAGCTATCACTGGTACTCCTCTAATGTCCTATGTCCGTGGTAGGAAGCTAACCAGCAGCCTATCGGATCTACTAGCGAACAAATTAAAAATTATTGATATCGCTTATGAATATCACTTTGAGTATGAACAAAGTTACCAAAGAGCCTTTAAGCAATTATTTGGCCTTACTCCTTCCGACTTTCGTCAAAGAAGCTGCGAACTTGCCATCGTACCAAGAATAGATACCAGCCTACTTAACGATATCTCCAAAGGAATCCTAATTTCACCCTGGTACTGTACCAAATCTCAATTTTACTTGGCTGGTATAAGAACACTTATTAACCATCAAGAAAATTATGATTCTGCTACTGCCAATACAAGCGCACTAGATTTTTATTATAAACAACGTTTTGCATTAAATAATGTAATCAACGACCACATTTATTATGGACTTATAACATATTATGATTTCATTACTGCAGATTATTACATGCCAAGTGTAGAAGTATCCGTTCCTTTTGACAGTAACTCTATTTTCACCTGCCAAACCATAGATCGTTCGGACTATGCTGTTTTTCGATATATTGGTCTTCATTCTCCTGAGGAATTAACGATCAAATTATTACATGAGGTATATGAATTAATCGATACGGTATGGCTACCCAAAACTACTTTTAAACCTTCGGGTCGCTATCATTTTGAACGTATCAATCAACGAATATGCCGTAAAGATTATTGCGAAGTAGATATTTATTTCCCAATTCAATAATTCAATAATAGGCTAGTCAAAATTCGACTAGCCTATTTTAAAACGTTATCTATATCTATTCTATTATAATTATCCTCATCATTCACTATCGAGTAATAACAATGCTTCAAGTGCAGGCTCTTTGCCTACAAGTCCAATTGCATAAATACTATAGAATTCATCACCCTCTAGATCAACATCAGGAACAGTAAGAACAACATCGGACGTTCCTGCCACCCTAACTTGTAATGTATAATTCATAGGTGCAACATTAATATACGGTGTGATTTGTTTAAATGACACATTACTAAAAATAACGGTTCCATTTGGCAATGTAATATCTACTGCAGGAGCATTCGGCGATAAATGAATAAAACGTATCATAGCATTCCCCATTACTGCAGGAACATCTGCATCCATAATTGCAAGAAAAGCTATCTCACTAAGAGTTCCAACAGCTGCTACCGTTAATTCAACATCCTTATTCACTGTTAACATATTAGCGATAACCGGATTATTCGTCGTTCCGGTAACATATAGCGAAATCCGATACGTACCTTCTGGTAAGGATAAATAATCAGTATATTCGCCATAGGCAAGATTTTTAACAATCATATTATCATCAGCATATATGTCAACATTAGGTGCATCCGGAACTGCGTGCATTACTCGAACATAACCCATTGACATTTCATTTCTGGTAAATACCGTATTATTAAACATAACTACCTCATTCATAATTATTATATGCTACAATATATGCCAACCATGTTGTTTGGGTTATATTTTACAATAACTGTATATTAATTTTTGCATTAAAAATTGCGGGGATAGGATTTGAACCTATGACCTTCGGGTTATGAGCCCGACGAGCTTCCAGACTGCTCCACCCCGCGACAATTTATTTACAATTATAGTCATTTGCTTTTCTTACTGATTCTATTCTTAATCATTTGCTTTTATGATTTTTATTTGATATCATAGGATTCGTTATAACAATTGAAGAAGATATTGTAAAAATAATAACTATAAATTATAAAATGGAGGAAAGAATGAACTTTTATTCATCACTTTGATTAATGATTTAATAAAAGTAATATTTCTACAACTACGCAATGGATAATCAAGAGCAAAAACATCAACGACGTATTCGATATAGTGGCACACATCCTAAGGCCTTTAATGAAAAATACAAGGAACTGCAGCCTGAAAAATATGCGGCCGCTGTGGAAAAAGTGATTCAAAAGGGCAATACACCAGCCGGTATGCATCGTTCAATCTGTGTGAATGAAATATTGGAATTTTTACAAATCACTCCCGGGCAAACCGGTTTAGATGCCACGCTTGGTTATGGTGGACATACTTTAGAAATGCTCAAATGTCTGAATTCAAAGGGACATTTGTATGCGACTGATGTAGATTCTATCGAATTGCCCCGCACCAAAGAACGTCTTAAGAACTTAGGCTATGGCTCCGATATTTTAACAATTAAGCAAATGAACTTTTCTAATATTGATCAGATTGCTCTCGAAGCAGGACCACTGAATTTTATATTGGCGGATTTGGGCGTCTCATCTATGCAAATTGATAATCCTGTTAGAGGATTTTCTTTCAAAAGTGAAGGTCCGCTTGACTTACGACTTAACCCTGACAAAGGTATCTCAGCTGCTGATCGACTAAAAACAATCGCACTAGATGAATTACAAGGTATGTTATTTGAAAATTCGGACGAGCCAAATGCTGCTGTGATTGCTCGCGCCATTGTTTCTCATATCAAAAAGGGCAATGATCTATCAACCACAACACAACTCAAAGAAATTATTAAGGAAGCTTTAAAATTCATTCCCGAAAGCACTCGCAATGAGGAGGTCAAAAAGGCCTGCCAACGATGCTTTCAAGCGCTACGTATTGATGTCAATAATGAATTCGAAGTGTTATATGATTTTTTGGAAAAACTACCTGCAGCCCTTGCAAAAGGTGGTCGTGTTGCCATCCTTTCCTTTCATTCCGGCGAAGATAGGCTCGTTAAAAAATCCTTTAAGCGATTTTTCCGCGAGGGAATATACAAAGAGATCGCTAATGATGCGATTCGCCCTTCATCAGAAGAATGTAATACGAATAGCCGTGCTCGTTCCGCTAAGCTGCGTTGGGCTATCAAGGCTTAATTGGTGCGGTGGTGAATATGTAGTGAATATGTAGTGAATATGAATATGTAGTGAATATGAATATGTAGTGAATATGAATATGTAGTGAATATGAATATGTAGTGAATATGAATATGTAGTGAATATGAATATGTAGTGAATATGAATATG
>Ga0302286_10000681_pt1 | contig 27021 bp, 15 predicted proteins | sample III_Fen_E2_3_FD_198765 | JGI IMG/M metagenome (GOLD analysis project Ga0302286, IMG submission 198765) | Peat permafrost microbial communities from Stordalen Mire near Abisko, Sweden - III_Fen_E2_3 | ecosystem: Environmental > Terrestrial > Soil > Wetlands > Permafrost | place: Sweden: Abisko...
CGAAATAGAAACGGATGAGGGGAATCTGTATTTTTCTTTAAACTCTTTAGCCTGATAGTAATTTATATAGGCGTAATTTCTTGATCGATAGCGTTTGTTGCCAATTTGGATTCGGGAACCCCTTGAATTTATGGTGAATGTATTTGCACCCATAAACGTAAATTCTTTGGTAATTGAATTTTTGATAGAATCAATTGCGGTTAATATGCCAACGAGGGCGGTTATTCCAACGGCAATTATTAATACAGTCAATATGGTTCGAAGCAGGTTTCCACGTATTGATTGCATTGCTATTTTTAGGTTTTCAAAAAAAAGAGTTCCGAATTTCATGTTTTTTTTTGATTTTGTATTCTCAATAGGTCACCGAAGGTCAGAAATAATTACATGTGTTTTGTAATGAACCCGAACTTAATATATTCGATGGAAATGCGTTGGAATTATATTGCTATACGTTGTTTACTGACGAATGGTAGATATTATTCGATTTTTCCATATTGACATTTTGCTCTTTTTTTTGCTTTTGTGCTATCTTGTAGATTTGTAATTAGATAGGAGTGTGTTAATTTTGATTTAATGTTTTTTAACAATTGGAAAAGAACCTTTTATCCGGTGGGGCGTTACATGATCCGAATTTTGGATTTACCTTGGCATTCCTAGAGAGCAAATTCAAACGTAATTAATTCTTAATATGATTTGTGTATTTGATATTCTATCACCAGAAGATCCTGAATTTAAGAGGTCAATTCATATTAATCAGAATGACACTTTCGAAAGTTTACATCTAATAATTCAGAATACATCTAATTTTGATCAATCCCAACTTGCATCTTTTTTTCTAGCCGATGAACATTGGCGCAAACAAATCGAATTTAGTTTACTCGATTCGGGACAGCCTGTGCGAAATACCTTGTCGATGCGTGCGACTAAGTTGGAGGAATGTATTTCAGCGGTTGGTCAAAAGTTGGTTTATGTCTTTGATTTTTTTAATGAACGTTGTTTATATGTGGAACTTAAGGAAATACTTATGAAAACCGATCTAAAAGAACCGTTTGTTGCTTACGAAAGAGGGAATGTATCTACTCCATATCTTATTTCAGAATCTGAGCCTCCGAAGATTGATCTTCCTGATAAAATTGATGTGTCAGATAATTTTGGCGATTTGGAAGATTACTATGAAATCTTCGGTGAAATGGATGTGTAATTGAGCAAAACAGATGTTCTTCCGGGTTTTGTTTTAATACCTATCTTTGTGTTATTATACAAATGATAAGGATGAATACTTTAATTGTTGTTCTTGGTCCCACCGGAGTTGGTAAATCTGATGTTAGTGTCCAATTAGCTAAATATTTTCATTCTGAAATTATTTCTGCTGATTCTCGTCAGGTATTTAAAGAATTATGTATTGGAACTGCGGTCCCTTCTGTGGAAGATCAAAAAAGTGTTCCCCATCATTTTATTCAGACAAAGTCTCTTCATGATTATTATAATGTTAGCCAATACGAAGTTGAAGTATTGGATCTAATCACTCAACGTTTTCACACGGTTAATCCATTAATTCTTACCGGTGGTTCAATGCTTTATATTGATACTGTTTGTAAAGGAATTGATGATATTCCAACGGTAGATCCCGATGTTCGGGAAGATGTAATTGCCTGGTATTTAGCAAATGGGTTAGAAGCACTTCAACAGCGACTTTTGGAAGTCGATCCTGAGTATTACCAGATCGTTGATCGGAATAATGCAAAGCGCATGCTTCATGCTGTTGAAATATTCCAAATGACTGGAATGACATTTACTTCGTATCGGAAGAATACCATTAAGGAAAGACCCTTCCGGATTTTGAAGATTGGGATTAATCAGGATCGTGCCATCTTATATGATTGTATTAATCAGCGTGTTGATCGTATGATGGAAGCTGGTTTGCTTGATGAAGCTAAGACTGTTTATCCTTATCGTTTGTTAAATTCATTAAACACAGTAGGGTATAAGGAGATTTTTTCTTATTTGGATGGTTGCTGTTCTTTAGATGAAGCTATTGATCTAATAAAACGGAATACGCGTAGGTATGCCCGAAAACAATTAACATGGTTTCGGCGGGACTCGGAAATTAACTGGTTCGAACCAGATCAGATCGATCAAATTATTGATTTCATTAGGAAACAGCTGTGAAGTGGGGTATTATAAAACAATATGAGTGTCCGTTTTAATACCTAATTGAAATGGCAAAGTATCTATTGGCGATTATTCTGTTTCTCTTTGCGAAACTTTGCGAAGTTAACTTTGCGGTTCTTTGCGGTTGACATTTATTGCCGCAAAGTTTCACGAAGTTTCGCAAAGGGTGAATTGGGTATTTGCTTCCATGTCGTTGACGGATATTCAATAAAACAAGAAAGGCAGCTCATTCGAACTGCCTTAATTATTTGATATGAAATCAGAATTATTTTACTGAATCCATGTGTGCGATCAAATCCAATACTTTGTTTGAATAACCCCATTCGTTGTCGTACCAGCTAACTAGTTTAACAAAGTTGCCATTCAAAGCAATACCTGCATTAGCATCAAACACTGAAGTACGAGTTTCGTGGATAAAGTCAGAAGAAACTACTGAATCTTCAGTATATCCAAGGATACCTTTCATTGTAGTTTCAGAAGCTAATTTCATAGCAGCTTTGATTTCATCGTAAGAAGCAGCTTTTTCCAAACGTACTGTTAAGTCAACTACAGAAACGTCAGCAGTTGGTACACGGAAAGCCATACCTGTTAATTTGCCATTCAAAGCAGGAATTACTTTACCTACAGCTTTAGCAGCGCCGGTAGAAGAAGGGATAATGTTTCCTAAAATTGAACGACCACCTCTCCAATCTTTAGAAGAAGGAGCATCAACAGTTTTTTGAGTGTTAGTAGCAGCGTGTACAGTTGTCATCAAACCTTCAACGATACCGAAGTTGTCATTGATAACTTTAGCCATTGGAGCTAAACAGTTTGTGGTACAAGAAGCATTCGAAACAATGTCCATGTCTTTTTTGTAAGCTTCTAAGTTTACACCGCAAACGAACATTGGAGCGTCGTTTGAAGGAGCAGAGATAACAACTTTTTTAGCACCACCAGCGATGTGAGCTTTCGCTTTATCAATTGTAGTGAAAACGCCAGTTGATTCAACAACATATTCAGCACCAGCAGCACCCCATCCGATGTTTGCAGGATCTTTTTCAGCAAAGAAGGCAACTTCCTGTCCGTTTATGAACAATTTTCCACCTTTATTTTCTGCTGTACCTTGAAATCTACCATGAACTGTATCGTAGTTCAACATATAAATTAAGTAGTCAAGATCCAGGAAAGGGTCATTTACCGCTACGATTTGAACATCATTTCTCTCTTGAGCAGCACGGAAAACCAGACGTCCAATACGACCGAAACCGTTGATACCGATTTTAATTTTTGACATCGTTGTTAATTTTAATGTGTGTATAAATGAATAATGATTTGTTTTTATCAGACCTACTTGAATTAAGGCCATACAAAATAAATACTTAAATTCAGAATCATCAAATTTATTTTTGATGTTCACTCCTTTTAAGACGGAGTTTAATTTTTAATTAATGTTGATGATTTGATTCCCGGATTTAGTTGTGATTTTTCGCTTTTAGAATCAAAAATATCCCAACAACTGACCGTGAAGAAATAAATATTCAATTCTCAGGGGCTTTAAATTTTATTATTTCTCTTTGCTTGTGGGTATTACAGCGTTTTTTTTATTTCGTTATATAGGTTGATCTGGACAAAATATGCTTTTTGCCTACACTATCGGTATTCGGATGAATTAGCATAACCGCGTAATGGCGAACTTCTGAATAGCTCCGGGGGTCAACCCTGAGATCAGGAGACGGTAATCTTTTTGATCAACGTTTCTTTTTCGGACGGTTACCCTGGTTGTTCCCTTATTCCTGGGGCAACTTTCGTTAGCGAACATGGGGTGAGTGATTTAAAATGTGATACTATATTATTCCGAGAACTAATTTAAATCGTCTCGAAATAATTGCGGATAATATCCATTACTTAAGGATTTGGTGATAAGTTTGTGAATAAATATTGTAATTTTTATAAGTTGAATGAAAATAATTAGTGTAATTTTAGCAGGTTCAGGATTGGGCTGAATGTTGTTATTTATACAACGGTTAAATACTAAAGAATGGAATTATGAAAAGCTTATGTTTTGACTCCGGGTGAGTAAAAACTTCGAAAAAGGTAGGAAAATAAGTACATCTGGCTGATAAATATTTTATATATATCGGTCAATTGTGTTGTACATTGCTGATAAATTTTATACGTTTGCATTATAAAGTGTCAATATAATAAGGATTTTATGGGAAATTAATCATTAAATAAGATAAATATGAATTATAAAATTCAATCAATCAATCAATTAAGTTCAATTAAAAAACAAATGCTATGAGAAAATCATTTACTCGGTTTTTGAGCTTTTTTATACTTTTTAGTATAATTAGCTTGTTTGCCGTTGCATCTGTTCCTGTGGTGACTGTGAGTCCGGGTAGTCCGGCTACGAATGTCGATCCTCGGAGTGGTAGTGTGACGTTAACATTAACATTTGACCAGAATGTGCTTCCGGGTACTGCTGGTGCGGGTGTTATTTCCTTAAGTAATTCAAGCGATATTCAGCTTGATCCTATTCAGATTAATGGAACTTCCAATACCAATCCGGCTACTGGAAGTACTGTTGTAATCAATGGGAATGTTGTTACTGTTACTTTTAAGTATTCACCGATTGCTCAAAAAACAACGTATTATGTGACGGCTACCTCCGATGCATTAAAAAACGCTGCTGGAGAGTATTGGGTTGGTTTGAGATCTAGTTCAGCCCCGGTTGTACATGACTATGCGTTTACAACTGGTGATTTTAATGCTCCTACTGTTGCAACGTTTGTTCCTGCTGATAATGCAACTGCTGTTGCAAAAAATCAGATTTTTTCTGTAACATTTAATGAGCCAATTGCGGCTGGTACTGGTTTAATTCAAACTGGTGATAATGTTTCAAAACCAGGCAACATTGGTCTTTATACCGAAAGCGGTAATGTTGTTGAACTTTATAATGTTACCACCGCTACTGCTACTACCACTCCTGCTGAAGGTGCTGTTGGTATTGTAGGTAATACTCTTTACATTAATCCTACTGATGCATTACTTACCGAGCTTGGTAAAGGTTATGTTCGTATCTTGAATTCTGCAATTACCGATATTTCGGTTGAGAAAAATAAATTTGCTGGTATTAATAACAATACAACATGGAACATACAGGTAGCCGATTTAACTCCGCCTACATTTACTGTAACTCCAACTGGAACTGGCATTCAGCAAGGAACAGCCATGAAAATGACTTTTGCTGATAATCGTACTGCTGCTGGTTTACTTTTTGAATTAAAATCGGTAACTTCTATTGCTCCTACAGTAGTAGCTAATTTAGCTGTTGGTGCTGACGTAACTTCAAAAGTTGCTTTTGATGTTGATCCTCTTGGTGGTGTAGCTTTTAGTGCTGTTGCCGCTGGAACCTGGACTGCTACGTATACTGCAACTAATGAAATTACGGTAGCTTTTGTTTCTCCTGCTGTATTCCTAACTGGTGCAAAATATCGTTTAGATGTTGTTGCTAATGGTTTAGCTGATGTTGAAAAGAACATTCTTGTTTCTTCTCCTAAAGTATTTACTGCAGGTGATTTTACTGCTCCTTCTGCTACTGCTATTTATGCTCAACCTGCAGGTATTACTCCTGGTGTACAGGCTTCACCATTTAATTTAAATAATACAGCTGCTGATTTAGAAACTACAAAGATTTTCTTTGGGTTAATAACAAGTGATGCAGGTATTGTTACTACTTTACCTACTTCTGTAAAGTATATGGTTTATGCTGCTACTGCCACTGCGCCAACTGCAGCTACCGTTTTAGCTTCTGGTCAGGTTTTACCTTTGATTGCAAGCAATAGCAATAAACACCAGGCATTTATAACCACTGATCAGGCTGGTGCAACTTTGTTGTCGAATACTGCATATAAAATTTACTATGTGGTTTCTGATAATGCTACAGTTAAAAATAGCTCGGTATTATTAACTGCTTCTGTAACTACGAATGACATTGCTGCTCCTAGTTATAGTGTAGTTTATAAAGATTTATCCGATGTTGTACAAACAGCTACCTCTGTTGATAAACAAGGCAAAATCGTTATTACCTTTAATGAAGACGTTGCAATCAATACTGCTGGTACTCTTTTTAGTGCAGGTACAGCTTCTGATTTCGGAACAGTATTTACCTTGAAAAGAACTGATGTTACTCCTAATGTTACTCTTACAAATGGTGGTAATTATACAGTAACTAAAGTTTCTGACAAAGTTTTTGAAGTTTATGCTACTCATAGTAATTGGGCTGGTTCTGCTTCATGGATGAGCAAAGGAAACTATAGCTTAGTTATTAATACAAACAAAGTTTATGATAGAGCTAGTTTAGCTCCTTCAACCGGAACTGCTAACGCTGCTGCTACTTCGACTAATCTTTTCACTGTAAAAGATTATGAAGGTCCTACAGTTGTTTTCAGTCCTGTTAATGCTGCAACTGGGGTTGATAATAATGGTAACATTACGATTACATTCTCTGAAGCTCCTTATTATTTAGGTGCTCCGGTAACTTCGGCTAATGTTGATGCATTAATTGAACTTCGTAAAGGTAATGCAGCCACTGCAACAACAGGAAGTCCTCTTGTTCCAAGAACTGTTACTATTAGTGGTAACGTAGTTACTATTACTCCAACAACTAAACCTTTAGATTCTGAAATTTATTACAGAGCTTCAGTTTCAACAGATATTACTGATGTTAATTCGTTCAGCCTGAACAAAAATTCAGATAATGCAACTGCGATTACTGTTCCTGCTGGAAGTATTGAGTATTCAGTTTTCAAAACTGCTGATAACCGAACTCCATTGGTAACTTACACAACTTACCCTGTTAGTACTGTTATTCCTGCTGCTCAGGATGGCGTTGCCCGTACTGCTGGAACTTTAGTTAGTGTTGGTAATACTGCCTATCCAGTTATTTTGTTGGATGAATCGGTTCAGGAAATTGTTGGAAATACTCCAATTGTTAATCTTGATGCCAATCAGATTCGTTCTTTGATTACCTTGAAAAAAGGTGATGCAAACGGACAAAATATTGAATTTAATGTTCTTTTAGCTTCGTATAATGCTGGTTTATCTGCGTTTGAAATCGTTTTAGATCCAATTGACTATCCTGCACCTTATGTGTTTGATAATGCTGGAACTTACTATTTCTCTATTTCTGGCATTCAGGATGCTGCTAAAAATGCAGTTACAGGAAGTGCAACGTTTACTGTTGCTAACTCAACTGCATTAACATTGTCAAGTTCGACTCCTGGTGCTACCGGAGTTGCTAAAAGCGGAAACATTGTTTTAACATTCAACCAAAATGTCAGCAAAACAACTACCAGTGGTACTTTAATCACTAGTGTTCCTGCTGGTTTAAGTATTGATGTTACGAATCCGGCTGTTACTGTTTTGGGTAATCAGGTTACCATTCCTTATGCTGGTTTTGCAGCTAATACATCTTATGCAGTAACAATTCCTGCGGGTGTTTTCACTGCTGTAGCTAACGGATTAGCTTATGGTGGAACTGTAAAATCGTTTACGACTGTTGATGAATATGGTCCAACAATCGATTTTGGTACTGCAGCTCTTCCTGATGAATCGGCTCCAAATACTGTAGCTATCAACAATGGTCAGTTATCACTTACTTTTGGTGAAGATATTGTATTAGGTAATGGTTATATTAAAATCAGAAAACCTGAATTAGCTGGAGCAACTACTGTTGCTGATATTAATATCCAAAGTAGTTATGTAATTATTGATCCGACTAACTCGAAGAAAGTAAAAATTACAGTTCCTGTAACGCTGCTGTACAATCAGGCTTATTTTGTTGAAATTCCACAGACTGCATTTAAAGATGCTGCTGGCAATAATTTCCAATGGACTGATTCTGATCATGGTGTTGCTTTAAACACTGCTGATGTTACAGCTCCTTCATTTCCTTATGTGTTAGGTGGTGCAACCTGGGATTTTTCAACTGTAAATGATGCTACTCCTACATTTACAACTTTTGTTCCTGCTGCTGGTTCAACTGATGTTTCTGCTACTGCTGGTTTAACTATTAACTTTAGCGAACCCGTTTCATTGTCAACAGCTTCGATTCTTCGCGAATTGACTATTTATCGTGCGTCGGATAATACTAATTTGCAAACTATTAATTTAGCTACTGCCGATTTAGTATGGAATGCTACAATGACTCAGGTTACAGTTCAGCATATTGCTTTTGAAGCGAATAAGGCTTATTATATTAATATTAGCCCTAATGCTTTTAAAGATATATCGTCACCAGCTAATACTACCGCTGGATTAACTTCAACTGCTACCACTGGATGGTATTTTACAACTCAGGATCTTACTGCTCCAACAGCAGCCTTAACAACTGCTTCAGGTGCTTCTATTACTGCAGTTCCGTTGGCTGACAATATCGTTCTTACTTTCTCAGAACCTGTTGCTTTAACTGGTGCAAACACTTGGAATACTGCGTTAACTTTAAGTACTGGTACTTTTGCTGCTACACTTGATGCAACAAAAAAAATTCTGACTATTGATCCTACAACTAATTTTTCAAGTTTGACTTCGGCCACCTTGGATCTTAATGCTGGAACAATTCAGGATTTGGGTCTTGTACCTAATGCACTTGCTGCTGTAACAATCAATTTAAAAGGTGAAGATAAAACTGTTCCTGTTTGGGCTGGTGGTACTCCTGTCGGTGTTACTCCTGCTTATTCAAGCACTAAGGTTAAATTTAATGTAGCTCTTGATGAAAAATCAACAGTTTACTACATGACAACTTTACATGGAGCTTTATCAACTAACCCGAGCACTGGTACTGTAAAAACTAATTCGTCGTATGTTTATTCAGCTTCTCCTTTTGTGCCGAATGCTGTAGAAACAATTGAAATTACCGGTTTAACAGAATATTCTGTTTACGATGTATATGCATTTGCTGAAGACATGTTTGGTAATCAAACTGCTGTATCTAAGATTACTTTATACACTACTGATGTTACTGCTCCTACTTTATTGACTTTATCTCCAGTTAATACTGCTGTTGACGTAAATTACAATCATGCAACTCCAGCATTTAACGGAATTGATTTGAAAATCAAATTCAGCGAAGGAGTAGCATTTACAGCAGCTAATGCAAAATTAGTTGTTCGTCAATACGACAATAATGTAAAAGTTTTTGAAGCTGATCGTACTACTGGTTATAATTTCGTAACTTCAGCAGGAACTACTGGTCTTACTATTACAAGTAGTACAGGTACATTGTCGGATGTTGTTTCTGTTAATGTCCCAAAATCTGCTTTAGCTGATAAAACTCAGTACTATGTAGAATTTGAATACAACATGGTAACTGATGCTAAAAACAGTGCTCTTCCTGGTGCATTTGCTGCTGCTAATAATGCATTTACTAGTGCATACATTGGAAAAGCTAATTGGTCGTTTACTACCGCTGATGAAACAGCTCCTACTTTGGCCATTGTTGCTCCTGCAACTACAAATACTATTCCTGCTTATAATGCTGTTGATGTAGCTGTTACTGCTCCTGGCACTTTAACTCTTGGTTTTTCTGAACCAATTGCAATTGGCACAGGAACAATCTATATTTATCGTGTAGGTCAAGCTGCTCCTCAGGAAATTATTACTCTTCCAAATAGTGATGTAGTTGTTAATCCTGCTAACAATAAACAATTAATAATTACTCGTCACAATACATTTGCAAGTGAAGTAACTTACTATGTTGAGTTCCCTGCTACAGGTGTTAAAGATTTAGCAATTGTACCTAATTATTTTGCAGGTATCGGTTCTTCAACTTGGTTGTTCACCAGTGCTGATATTACTTCACCTACAGTTGAATGGTCGTTAGCTAATAATGTTACTGGTGTTTCTACTGCGGCAAGTGTTACTGCTAAGTTTGTTGACCCACGTCAAACCGAACTTTCAGGTAGTACTGTTTATGAACCATTATTTAATAGTTCTGTTGCTGTTGCTAATGCTACTGATATTAAGAGCTGGTGTACTGCAACTGCTAATGGTGTTGCTGTAGCTTTAACAAGTGCTACTTATACGAGCGCTGCTCCTGCTACTGTTACTTTTGCTGTGGCTGGTGGTTTACAAGTGAATACTAGTTATGTATTTAGTCTTAATGCCCCTGCTACTTTAACTGATGATAAAGGTAATTTGGTACCTTCTTCAACCTTGAGCTTCTCAACGATTGATACTAGTTCTCCTACAATTACTTTTACACCTGCTGTGACTACAGCTAATGTTCCTGTAAGTTCTTACGTTACTGTTAAGTTTAATAGAACTATTTATAACAGCAACATGTTAAGTCCAGGAACAAGCCCAAATGCAAACTTCACTCCAAGTGCTGTTGATTTTGCAACGGGAAACTATGTTACTTTCAAAACTACTGTTGGTGGTGTTGCTGTACCGTTTACAACTGAAATTGTAACTCCTGGTATTGAATATCGTTTGATTCCGACTACGGCATTAGCTAGTTCTACTTCTTACGATGTTGTATGGGTTGCTAATCTTGGTTCTACTCAGGAAGTATACGATCGTTTGGCTTTGCCTAGTGGAAATAAACTTAGTCAAACTCTGGTTCAACGTACAACAACCTTCACTACTGAAGATGTTGTTAAACCAGGGCTTATTTCACTTAGTCCAGTTAATATTTCTGCACCTGCAGCATTAACCATTATCAATCCAACTGATGCGTTGGTAATGACTTTTGGTGAACAAGTAAAAGCTGGTACAGGTACTATTCAGATTAGGCGTGGTAATGGACAGATTTTCTATGAAGTTCTAGCTTCTGCTTGTACTTATAGCACTACAACTCCTTGGACTGTAACTATTCCTCATCCTGCTTTCGATAAATTCGAAACTTACTATGTGGTTATGGCTGAAGGTGCTATTACCGATTTCTCTCCAAACGCTAATAAATTTGGTGGATTTTCTGACAATACTAAATGGGCGTTTAAAACTGATGATGGTACTGCTCCTTTTGTAACCAATTTCACTCCAGTTAATGGTGCTGTTAATGTTCCTGTATTTACTAACTTAACTATGAAGTTCTCTGAAAACATTCAGATAAACTCTGGTAATATTGTAATCTATTACAATAATGGTGATGCTGGATTTGATGGTAATGCAATCGAAGTTATCCCAATTGCAAGTACTAAAGTTGTTGTTAGCGGATCGAATGTTTCATTAGGATTAACTTCTGATGTAGTAACTGTTGACCCTGCTACCACTTTTGATAGATTGGGAACTTACTATGTTCGTTTTGATAGTGGTTTAGTTAAAGATTTTGCTGCCACTCCAAATACAATTGCTGCAATTAACGATAACACAACATGGGCGTTTACTGTAACTGATAATACAAAACCTGCTCTAGTTAGTACTACTCCTTTAAACAATGCTCCTGCTGTAGTTGCAAAACCTACATTAAGCATGACTTTTGATAGAAATGTAGCTGCTGGAACTGGTAATATTAAATTGTTAGAGTACTTCTATAATCCATCTACATTCGCTTACGAAGAAAAAATGGTTGAGTCTATTCCTGTAACTTCTTCTCAGGTTGTAATTAGTGGTATGAATGTTACTGTTACTCCAACTGTAAGCTTAAGTGATACTAAAGTATACTATGTATTAGTAGATAATTTTGCTATCACAAATACTGCTAGTTCTAAAGATGCTTGGTCTGGTATTACTGATCCATTCGCATGGAGATTTACTGCTGGTGACAATACTGCTCCGACTGTTGCTGCTGTTAAAGGAACTGAAACTGGATTAGGTAATAATGTAAGTAAATTTGATGTTGCTCTTACTTTCAGCGAAGCTGTAACTGGTGTTGATGCTAATTCTGTAACGGTTACGGGTGGTACCAAAACTCCGTTTGTTGTGGTAGGTAATAAATATACTACTACAATTACTGCTGCTGATAAAGCTAACGTTGTTCTTTCATTCTTAAGTACTATTAAGGATGCTAACAATAATGTTCTTACTCAGACTCCTATTACGTATACTGTTGGTGATAACAATGCTCCTCTTTTAGCTACTGTTACTCCAGGTGCTGGCGCTATTGCAACTAACGTTTTCAATGTTGATTTAACTTTCAACGAAGCTGTTGTTGCTGCTGGTGTTATTTCTGGTATTACTGTTGATAATGGTGCTAAAGTTACTGTTACCGGAACTGGTGCTGCTTATCGTGCTGTTGTTACTGCTCAAAGTAACTCTACAGTAACTTTAACAGTTCCTGCTACAATTAAAGACTTAACTGACTTTAATTTTGCTGGTGCAACTTATATTTATAATGTTACTGGTGATAAACTGGCTCCAACAGCAACTCTTACTCCTGCTGATGGTACTGGTACAACTCCTGAAACTGGTGTTGTTAGAAATCCTGAATTGAAAATGACATTTAGCGAAGCTGTTGTAGTTGGTACTGCTGGAGCAAAAGTTAAAGTTTACAAACAGGATGTTTCTTCAAGCAATACTAAAGTTTACGAAACTGCGATTAATGCAAATATGATTTCAGCCGATGGCTTGACTCTTACTTTGCCTGCTATTGATCCTTTAACTGACAACACTGATTATGTGGTATTGGTTGATGCTGGTCTTGTAAAATCATCTTTTGGTGTAAATTACGCTGGTATTTCTGATCCTACAACTTGGAATTTCAAAACTGGCGATAATACTCCTCCAGTATTGACGATTACAAATAATCAGACTCCTAAAGAGTTGAATGCTAAGAATGATATTCTTGTTACTCTTCAATTCAACGAAGCTGTTTATGGTGTTGCTGGTGCAATTACCGTTACCGGTAATTCAATTGCTCCTGTTATTACTGGTGTTGATGGTGGCACGAACTATACTGTAGCTATTAATGCTGCTGATTTAGCAACTGTTAGCCTTACTGTTGGCACTGGTGTTACTGATAAATATGGCAGAAATCATTTAACTGCAGCTCAGTCTGTTAATTTCAAAGTTGGAGATAATACCAAACCTACAGTTGCTGTTGTTGGTGCTGTTTCAGTTAATACGGTTACAGCTACGATTACATTCAATGAGAATGTAACTGTTCCTGCTGGCGCTATTACTGCAACTAATATTACTGCTGGTTCTTTAGTTATTACTGGAGCAAATGGTGGTAATACTTATACTGCAACTATGACTGCTGCTGATGCTGCTTCCGTATCTGTTAATATTGCTGGTACTGTTGTTGATGGAAATGGCAACTTATTTGTTGGTGGAACTTATGGACCTTATGTCGTAGGTGATAATACAGCTCCTACAGTTGTTGCAACTCCTGCAACAGGTGCTGTTAATAAAACAAATAACTTTACTGTTGCTCTTGCTTTCAACGAAGCTGTTGTTGTTCCAACAGGTGCAATTTCGGTTAGTAGTAATGCTACTGCAATCGTTACTCCTCCTACAACAGGAAACACTTATTTGGTTGCTATTACTGCTGCTGATGGTGCTGTTGTTACTTTAACTGTACCTTCTACAATTAAGGATGCTTCAAACAATGCGTTTGCTGGTGCTACTTATACCTATACTGTAGGTGATAATACAGCTCCTACTGCGAGTGTTGTTCCTGCTACAGGAGCTACTAACCTGACTCAGACTTTTGATGTAAATGTCACATTCAGCGAAGCTGTTACTGTACCTGATGGTGCGATTACAGTTAGCAGCAATGCTACAGCTGTTGTAACTGCTCCTGTAAGTGGAAATACTTATAGAGTTAAAATTACTGCTCCTGATATGGCTGTTGTTACCTTGAGTGTTTCAAGTGCAGTAAAAGACCTTTCTGTTAATGCAAATGCATTTGTTGCAAAAACTTACACTTATACTGTAGGTGATAATACTGCACCAGTTGTAATTGACGGAGGTTATAGTCCTGCTGATGGTGATCTTGGAATTAAAGGTGCTGTTTCATTAAAATTAACATTTAATGAAAATGTAGTTGCCGGTTTATCTACCTCTTTGGTAAAAGTGTACGAACAATCAGTTTCTTCTTTGAATACTCTTGTTTACAGCACTTCTATTACATCTGCCATGATTTCTGGTAAAGTTGTTACAATTCCGCTTACAGGTTTAAAAGACAATACAGCTTATACTGTAACTGTTGATAACGGAATTGTTAAAGATGCAAGCGTTAATGCTAACGTATTTGCAACTGGCTTTACTGATCCAACAAGATGGAACTTTCAGGTTGGTGATAATGTTAATCCTAGCTTGTTAGCTAAAACTCCTGGTGCAACTATTTTAGATAATCATCCAACATTTAAAATGACATTTGATGAAAATGTTGCTGCAGGTGCTGGTTCTTTGAAAATCTATAAGGTTGGTACAACGACAGCTACGTTAACTATTCCTATTACTGCTGTAATGATTAGTGGTAAAGATGTTAATGTTAGCTATACTTATAGTAGTACTATAGGAGGTCTTGATAAGAATACTGATTACTATGTATTAGTAGATGCTGCTGCTATCACTGATATCTCTGGTAATACTTTTGCTGGTATCACTAGCAATTCTGCTTGGACCTTTAAAACGGGTGCTAATTTTGCAACCGGTGAGACTCCAATTATTGATTCTTCTAATGAGTTTAAGGTTTATCCAAACCCATTTGTCGGTGTTGTTAACATTGATTCTACTTCAGATCTTTCTAAGGCAGTTGTTTCTAACATTGCTGGTCAGACTGTGAAAGTTGTAGCTAATCCAGGAAACAGCATTGATTTAAGTGAACTTCACAGCGGTATTTACTTTATCTCTCTGTATAACATGGATAATGTAATTGCTAAGACTGTAAAGCTTGTAAAAAAGTAATACCGAATTGATTGATTAAAAAGGGGAAGCCTTAGGGCTTTCCCTTTTTTTTGTTTTATAAAATATAACTTTCATGGAAATACTTAAAAATCATCGTTCAATCCGTAACTATTTGCCAACAAAAGTTAATGCAGATGTTCTAAATCGTATCCTTGAGTGTGGAATTAGGGCTTCCAATACAGGAAATATGCAGTTGTATTCGGTTGTTGTGATTCAGGATAAAGAGAAAAAAGAAAAACTATCTCCACTTCATTTTAATCAACCCATGGTTAAGCAAGCGCCGGTTTTGTTGACCATTTGCATGGACATTAATAGATTTTCGAAGTGGTGTGAGGTGAATGGTACTCTACCCTCTTTTTCGAATCTCCTGTGGCTCCTAAATGGCACAATTGACGCTTCTTTATTTGCGCAGAATATTTCTATTGCAGCAGAAGCCGAAGGACTCGGGATTTGTTATCTGGGTACAACCTTGTATAATGCTGTGGAGATCTCGGATTTGTTACATTTACCTGTTGGGGTTATTCCAATTACGACCTTAACGCTTGGCTATCCTGAAAGAATGCCGGAGTTAACCGAACGGTTGCCGTTAAATGGAGTTGTTCATTATGAGGAATACTCTGATTTTTCAGCAGAAACAATCTCTGAAATCTATAGGGATAAAGAAAATTTAGAATCATCGAAACTATTTGTATCGGAAAACAACAAAGAAAATCTGGCACAGGTTTATACGGAGATTAGATATAAAAAAAATGATAGTGAATTCTTTACAGCGAAGTTATTCCGGTTATTTGAAGAACATGGTTTTTTGCCATCTTCTGCAAAAGAGTAACTTTGCCGCTTAAAATGGAAACAATAAGAAGTCTTGATCTTCTTTTATCGATATTAATTCGTAAAACAGCGGCCCATTGATTGATGTTTCTTTAATAATCGTGAATTATCGGGGATGGTCTCATCTGGAGAAATGTCTTGATGCTTTTGTTTTGTTTCAGGGTGATCAGTTCAGCTTTGAAGTTATTGTAGTTGATAATTGTTCGAATGATGGCCAATTAGCGCTTTTTCAGAAACGATTTCCTGCCTATTCTTTTATTTTGAATTCCGGGAATAATGGATTTTCTAATGGATGTAATTTAGGTGCTTCTTCAGCAAAAGGTAAATATATTTTATTCCTTAATCCTGATATTCTGGCGTCAGAATCGGCAATTTTAGCTTTATTACAAACGATTCGGCGAAATCCTGAATTTATGATCCTTTCCTGTAAACAGATCAATGACAATGGGCGTGAAGAGCAGACTTGCCGATTGTTCCCTTCTTTTTTAACACTTAATGGCATCCTTAGGGCATTTTATCGAAAGCTTAAGCAAAAGGAGCTCTCGATTCGTCTTACAGTTGAACAGGAGATTGCAAATCCAGATTGGGTTTCGGGATCTGTAGTCCTGATTTCTAAACAGGATTTTGTTGCGTTAGGTGGTTGGGATGAAAGTTATTGGTTATACTATGAGGATGTTGATTTGTGCTTAAGGGTGGTTAAATTGGGCGGAAAGGTTGGTTTGTGTAATCATATTGATATTGTACACAATCATGGTGGAGCAACTCGCATTAACCTTCGTACAGCAGTATTAACTAAGACGGAAGTTGTTATTTCATTACACGTGTTCTTATCCAAACATTATTCTGCATTTCATGCTGTTTTGTTGCACTTTATGGTTATCCTGGAATTTCTCCTTGGAAATTTAATTCCGGCAATGCTTGGAATTCCTTTGTTCTTTATTAAACGCTTGAATCTTTATACCCGTCTTTATTTTAAAGTTTTGTCTTATTATTTATTTGCACTGGTTAATTGTACATGGTTGAGTCCAAGGTCAGTAAAGTATAAGTGAGTATAGCTATTCGGTTTGCGTCGTCGGAATTGAGATGAGTTTAGGATGGATTTAATATTTTTAGTTTAAATTTGAATAATATAATCGTTGTTCGTATCGTTTGATTAATCTGAATTTCGATGAATTTAAAACAAATATAGGCACATGAAAATTGAAGTTTCAAATGGAGAAATTGTAGATAAGCTTACTATTATTGAAATAAAGCTTGCAAATATTACTGATGCTCAAAAACTGGTTAACTTACAATGTGAATATGAGATACTTAATCAGGCTGTTGGTTCCCTGGTTCAGAAAGATCATCCGCTTTATCAGGAGTTGTTGGAGATTAATAAAAAGCTTTGGAATATTGAAGATCGAATTAGAGAGCTTGAGAAAATTAAAGATTTTGGTGATGAGTTTGTTCAGGTAGCTCGTGCTGTATATTTTACAAATGATCTTCGTTCGGATGTTAAGCGCAGGATCAATTTATTAACTAATTCTTCTTTAGTTGAAGAAAAATCATACGAAGAATACTCCTAATGACCAAATTGTTGGTATATCGTTTTTCTGCAATGGGGGATGTGATTCTTTTACTCCCGGTATTGAAGGGCGTTCTGGATGCAAATACGGATGTTGAGATTTATTTGCTTACCCAGCCCGGATTCTTTCCTTTTTTTAAGAATATTGATCGATTGCATTTGGTTGGAGCGGATCTTAAAGCTAAAAATAAGGGGATTCTTGGATTGTTTTCATTGTTTAATCAGATTAGAAAAGAAATTTGCCCGGATAAAGTGATTGATGTGCATTGTGTGCTTCGAACCTATATCCTGGATTTTTTGTTTCGTATTTCAGGTTATCGAGTTGTAAGTATAAATAAAGGAACATGGAGTAAAAGGCAGATTATTAAATCAAAGAAGATTTCATTTTTACCAACAACCGTTGATCGTTATTCTAATACATTTTCTCGAGCGGGTTATGATGTGAAATTGCCATCGCCATCACTATATTCGCAGGTTTCTGTTCCTGATAATTTTAGTCAGGTTTTTAATAAACCAATATTAATTGGAATTGCTCCATTTGCCAAACATCAGCAAAAAATATGGGGCATTGAAAAGATTGAAAATTTGATTGAAAGACTCAATCAACTGTATGATGTGAATATTTTGTTGTTTGGTGGTGGAAAAGCTGAATCTGAGATTTTAAATCAGGTGGCTCAAAAGTATGATAACTGTATTGTATCGTCTAATTATTTCAATTTAGATGATGAAATCCGGATTATTCCAAGGCTGGCAGTCATGGTAAGTATGGATTCCGCAAATATGCATTTAGCATCGATGGGGAGTATCCCAACCGTTTCTGTTTGGGGTGCGACACATCCGGCTTTAGGATTCGCGCCATATATGCAGCCTAAAGAGAATCTTATTCAATATACCGGAGATGAATTACCTTGTCGTCCATGTTCGGTGTATGGGAATAAAAAATGTATTTATTCTGATGAAATCAGATGTATGCAGTATGTCTCTGTTGAGATGGTTCTAAACCGAATTACTCAGATTTTATCCGGAGAATAAGGTTTGCATTGAAAGTACCTACCGTTTACTTTTCGTTGGTTTTTACAGCTGAAAAGACAAGCCAAATTTAGTTCCTAAATCCTGTAAGTCACTTACAACTTTCTCGTGTAATGGAATTCCATTTTTGATGCGTTCCTGAGTTAGTTTCCTCTCCGGGTCTCCCGGAATCAGTACCTTATTTTCTGAATTTGTTGGTTCAGCATCTCTGAAGGTTTGTATCCAGTTGTCCATGTGTTCTTTAAATTCCTGCACAGGACGGAAGGCATCAATGCGTATTGCTCCAAGAAAATGTCCTATTCCTTTTCCTACGGGATTTGTTGGAGGATCCAGAAAGCTTACAAACGGAGGTACCCATGGTCCATAATTAGCTCCGGATAAAATTGCGGAGAAGATATCGACCATAGCGCCCAGACAATAGCCTTTGTGTCCTCCATGTTCCCGATCTCCTCCCAAAGGAAGCATTGAACCTCCATTTTTGAGTGCGTATGCATCGGTGGTCGGATTGCCATCTTTATCCTGAGCCCATCCCAGAGGAGCATCCATGTTTTTTCGTTGTAAAACTTCCAGTTTCCCGTTGGCTACTGTCGTTGTAGCCATATCAATGATAAAAGGAGGTTGTTTTAACGCAGGGATTGCAACCGCGATAGGATTGGTTCCCAGTAAGCGGCTTTTTGAAAATGTTGGAGAAACTAACGGACTGGCATTGGTCATTGAAATACCAATCATGTCTTCTTTTAATGCCATCATGGCATGATATCCAGCGATTCCGTAATGATTCGAATTCTGGACGGCTACCCATCCGGTGCCAGCAATTTTAGCTTTCTCAATAGCCAATTCCATAGCGTATGGTGCGGTCACCAACCCAAGTCCCAAATCTCCATCAAGAACGGCAGTACTTGGTGTTTGATGAATTATTTTCATGTTGGGTGTGGCATTTAACCGTTTGAGTTCCCATAAACGGACATAGCCACTTAGCCGGGCAACACCATGCGAATCAACGCCCCGTAAATCTGCCTGATTTAGGCAATTGGCAGCAATTTGAGCCTGCTCTTTGGGACAGCCCATGTGAATAAAAACCTGTGTTGTATATTCTTTAAGGTATTCTGAATCGAAGTTTATCATGTTTCTTTTAATTCTTTATAAAAATCTCTTGCCGATGCCTGATTGGTCGGCATTATCAAAAGATCGTCGATGTTTACATGTGTCGGGCGGGTGATAACAAACCAGATTGTTTCGGCAATGTCGTTTGCCTGCAATGGTGAAAAACCTTTATACACCAGATCAGCTTTTTCTTGATCTCCATGAAATCGAACTAGTGAAAATTCTGTTTCTACAGCGCCAGGAGCTATTGTGGTAACTTTAATATTATAGGGAAGAAGCTCGATTCTCATAGCTTTCGAGATTGCGTTAACCGCATGTTTGGTGCCACAATAGACGGATCCGTTTGGATAGGCTTCTCTCCCTGCGATGGATGAAATGTTAATGATATGTCCACATTTTCGTTTGATCATCCAGGGTGTAACAATTCTACTGGTGTACAATAGTCCTTTGATATTGGTGTCGATCATTGTTTCCCAGTCATCAACTTCGGCTGAATTAATTGGGGCTAATCCGGATGCAAGCCCTGCATTATTTAGTAGAACGTCAATTGATCTCCATTCTTCAGGAATGCTGTTTAAGGCATCCTCCGTGTCTTTTTTGATCCGGATATCAAAATTTAATATCAAAACTTTGCTTCCGAAAGAGTTTTCCAGATTTGTTTTAATGGCTTGTAAACGGTCATTCCGTCGTCCTGTAAGAATTAAATCGAAATTGTTTTTTGCAAGTAATGTTGCTGTCTCAAGTCCGATACCGGCAGTAGCTCCGGTAATTAGTGCGATCTTTTGGTTCATCTTTTGGATGGTTTTGTTGTTGGCAAAATTAAAAATTCCTCAAAACATATGGAATAACAAACTACTTAATTATTTTTGCTTCTGCATTAAAGGTTTAAATAGAACGTTATGATCGAAAAAAAGAACGAAATACAGGAATTCACAATTGATCAATTGGCAGAAGATCAGAATATTCAAGATATTGTTTATAATCTGATGGCTGATCCTAATTTAGCACCGATCAATTATTTTAACGATTTTACTGAAGAAGCGATAGAACTTTCTTCTTTAGGGAACGATGAAACTGACGAAACTGGTATGTTTTGCTCTGAGAATGGTCAGGTGATGGCTATTTCAACTCATGCGTTACATCATCATTTGGAAATTGATCCGCAACAAGCTACTGAAATGTTGGTCGCAAGAGCTGTTCGTAAAATGATTTGTTTTGGGGCTGTTCCGGAGGCAATTAGTTCGTTTTTGTATCATATTAATATTGCTGACCCTAATGGGCAGTTTATTGCTGCTGGTGCCAAAAAAGGTCTTGAAAATGCATGTTCGAAGTTCAATATAAAGTTAACTGATCGAAAAATACGGTTTGATTCTTTTTCTGCTCATGGTCCGGTATCTCCCACCATCATCATTAGTATAATGGCATCCGTTCCGGATAAGGATAAACTGGTAACACATAGTTTTAAACAGAAAGGCAATAATATCTTCATGATTGGCCGATCTTATGATGATGTAAATTCTTCTGAATATTTGGAATTCTATCATGAGATCTCAGAATCTTCATTGCCGGTCTTTGATATTGATGTTGAAGTAAAAATGCACTTTGTAATGCGAACTCTTATTCAGTCTGGCTTGTTATCTTCAGCTAGTCCTGTAGGTAAAGGTGGATTGTTTTTCTCTCTTCTTCGGGCAGGAATGCCTTCCGGATTAGGGTTTGATATTACTTCGGATGCCGAGATTCGCAAAGATGCCTTCCTCTTTGGCGAAGCCATGGGACGAATAGTTGTTGGCGTTGATCCAAAGAAGGTTGACGAGTTTGTAGATCTGATGAGTAGTTTGAAGGTTCCATTCTTTGCTTTAGGTCATGTCACTAAGGGCGAAATCAGAATCGATGATGAATCATTTGGATTTATTGATAAAATGACCTCGGTAAACTAAGTTTCCGGATGAAGCAAATTATACCGTACAAAGATTCTGAACATCAAAAGAAAAAGCAGGTCGAACAGATGTTCGATCATATTGCTCCTAAATATGATTTTTTGAATCATGTTCTTTCGTTTGGAATTGATAAGCTTTGGAGACGAAAAGCTATTCGGATTCTATCAAAATATCAGCCAGATACTATTTTGGATGTTGCAACAGGGACTGGCGATTTTGCAATTGCTGCATCAAAACTAAAGCCACAACGACTTGTTGGATATGATCTTTCGGAGCAAATGCTTAATGTGGGGAAAGCGAAGATCAAACAATTGGGATTAGAATCTATGATTGAGTTTCAGAAAGGTGACTCCGAAGAGATGCCTTTTGGGGACAAACAATTTGATGCGATTACAGTTGCATTTGGTGTTCGTAATTTTGAGAATCTGGAGAATGGACTTCATGAATTCTTTCGTGTGCTGAAAGATGATGGAGTTGTTGTTATTCTTGAGTTCTCTAAACCGAAGTATTTTCCGATGAAGCAGTTCTATTTTTTTTATTTTTTACATATTCTGCCATTCATTGGGCGTTTAGTTTCAAAAGACAGTTCTGCATATTCTTATTTGCCAGAGTCTGTTATGGCATTTCCTGATGATCTGAAATTTCTGGCAATATTGCAGTCTGTAGGTTTTTCAAAATCGAAACAAAATCGACTTAGTTTTGGAATAGCAACCATTTATATTGCACAGAAATAATCGGTTAATACAATAAAAGGGCGTTGTTTCAGGTTCTTTAATAGTTGATAATTTTTATATGGTGAAGAGATTACTCTATATATTTGTTTTCCTTTTGATTGGAGTTTCTTCAACAGCCCAAAAGCTATTGTTGAATAACTTAACGACCTTTGATGATAAAAAGCTTCATTTTGGATTTACTTTGGGTATTAATATGGTCGATTTGAGTTTTGTCCATTACAATATGCTTCGTGATAATCCAAAATATAGTCTTGAGAATAATATTCCTGGGGTGTCACTTACTCCAACTTCCAAAATACGTGCTGATATTTCCACATTAACTCCGGGGTTTACAGTTGGTATTGTCACGAATCTGAGGCTCTCCGAATCTTTTGACCTTCGTTTTTTACCAGGGATGTCATTTAGTGAACGAAAATTGGTTTATAACATTCCTGTAATAGATCTGAATAGTACAAAGAATACAGCCTTCTATTCGATAAAATCAACATTTTTAGATTTTCCTCTTTTGCTGAAATATAAAGCAAAACGAATGAATAATCAACGACCGTATTTGATTGCTGGTGGAGCTTATCGTATTGATATTTCCAAGACCGGGAAAGAAGATTTGGTTCGGTTGAAACCATTTAGTAAATCGTTGGAAGCTGGTGTTGGCTGGGATAGTTACCTTCAGTTTTTCAGACTTTCAACGGAACTGAAATTTAGTTTTGGATTAGACAATGTTCTGGATTCAGCACCAGGCGGAAACCAGTATAAAGTGTATTCCAGTGCTTTTTCTCGTTTGTCGACCAATATGTTTATCCTTAGTTTTCATTTCGAATAGCCTTGAAACAAGACCTTAATTTATCACTTTCACCCCAGCAAGCTTCTGATGAACAGTTTTATAAAGCTTTAGTTGCTGAAAAACTTCATGTGGAAGAACAACGGATTGTGCTTATTAATGTTAAGCGTAAGTCGATTGATGCACGTCAACGGGCGATCAAAATCAACATGGGGGTTGAAGTATTTCTGGATGAATTGCCAGTTGTAGAGAAAATCGGGTTTAAGTATGATTCTGTTGACTCCAAACCTACAGTTATTATTGTTGGTGCTGGTCCTGCCGGTTTGTTTGCTGCATTGCGTTTAATTGAGCTTGGTTTTAAACCGATTCTTTTTGAACGTGGAAAGCTGGTGAGTGAACGCAAACGTGATATTGCCCGAATTCATCGGGAACATATTGTTGATCCTGATTCGAATTATGGGTTCGGAGAAGGTGGCGCTGGTACTTTTTCTGATGGAAAGTTGTACACCCGGTCGAAAAAACGTGGTGATATTAGGCGAATTCTGGAAATATTTCATGATAATGGTGCGTTGCCTGAAATATTGATTGATGCCCATCCTCATATAGGAACGAATATGCTTCCCCGGATAATAACCAATATCCGGAATAAAATCATTGAGGCTGGTGGCGATATCCATTTTAATTGTCGTGTTCAGGATTTGGTCGTTAAAAATGATCGTTGTTCTGGGGTTGTTTTACTAGATGGGACTGTTGTTAATGCAGAAGCTGTTATTCTTGCAACAGGACATTCAGCACGTGAAATTTATGAGTTACTCTACAAAAAAAGAATAGCTATTGAAGCCAAGACTTTTGCGGTTGGAGTAAGAGCCGAGCATCCTCAGGCGTTGATTGATTCTATTCAGTATAATCAGCCTGTACGTGGCCCATATTTACCTCCTGCAACTTATTCGTTTGTTGAGCAAGTTGACCAACGTGGCGTTTATTCGTTTTGTATGTGTCCGGGAGGAATTATGGTTCCTGCTGCGACCGCTCCCGGAGAAATGGTAGTCAATGGGATGTCTCCAACACAACGAAATACCCGATTTGCTAATTCAGGAATTGTTGTGGAGATAAGGCCAGAGGATTTGACAGATTTTAAAGATTTTGGAGCCTTCTCTGGACTTGAGTTTCAGCGTTCTATTGAACGGTTGTGTTTTTCATTGAACGGACAGACGCAGTTTGCTCCTGCACAACGAATGTCCGATTTTGTTAATAACCGTTTTTCAAATAGGCTACCTGAATCTTCTTATCATCCTGGATTGGTCTCTGTTCCTCTTCATGAAGAACTTCCGATCAGAATTCGTTCCAGGTTGCAGGAAGCCTTTAGACTTATTGATAAAAAGGCGCGTGGATATCAGACCAATGAAGCAATTATTGTTGGGGTTGAATCGCGTACTTCATCCCCGGTTCGCATTCCTCGACGGGATGATACATTAGAGCATATTGTTGTTGATGACCTTTATCCTTGTGGAGAAGGTGCCGGATATGCTGGTGGTATTGTTTCTTCAGCTATGGATGGGGAACGCTGTGCTGAGGCGTTTGCTGAAAAATTCAGAAATACATAAGACTTATCTTCTTCGGAATTCGCTGCAACATATTGCTGCTGCAATTGCTACATTTAATGATTCGGGTTTATTATTTAAGGACGAGAAATCGGGGATTACCAATTTTTGTGTGATGTGTTGGCTTACGGAATCTGAAATTCCGTTTCCTTCATTTCCTAATGCAAGAATTCCATTTGGAGTGAGATTTTCATTGTAGATATTTTTACCATTGAGGAAGGTTCCATAAACTGGTATTTGGTTTTTAACCGAAGCCGAGAGATAATCATCTAGTTTTGTGTAATGGATGTTTACTCGGAATATTGCTCCCATGCTGGCTTGTACAACCTTAGGATTATAAGCATCTACTGTGTTTTCAGAACAGATGATTGTGTGAATTCCGAACCAATCAGCAATGCGTAAAATAGTACCCAGATTACCAGGGTCTTGTATGAAGTCAAGGGCTAGAACCAGATCTTTTTTGCAGTTAATTCCAGTATTGGTAAAGGTAGGTAGAGTTATTAGCGCTAATGAATCTTGTGGATTTTGTAGTAAACTGGCTTTTTGAATTGCTTGACTGTCTGCTTCAATTATTTCCACTGCTTTTGTTTGTGCCTCTGGGTGTTGATGTAGAAAGTCTGAAGTTCCTATGATGGTTTTAATATGGAAACTTGAACGGAGAGCTTCCTCGACCATTTTGGTGCCTTCGGCCAGAAAGAGTCCGTATTCTTCTCTGCCTTTTTTCTTGTTTAGCGATTGGATCAGTTTTATTTTATTTTTGCTCAGCATATTTTATTTAGTTCTACATTCGATTTTGTAAAAATAAAAGGTCTGAATGATTTGTGAACCAAAAGCTCTGTTTATTTTTGTAAAAATTCAAAAACATGTTGTTATCTCTTTCAGGTAAGTCTTGTCCGGTACAATGCATCATTGGTGTTGCTTGTATTATTTTCTTAGCATCATGCAACTCTACCAGATTTGTGCCAGATGATAAGTATTTACTTAACAGAGTATCCGTTTCGATTGATGATCGGAATCTCAAAAAGGAGGAGCTGAAAACTCATATCAGGCAAAAGGAGAATCTTCGAATTTTAGGCGTGTTTAAATTTCATTTGGGTATTTATAATTTGTCTTCTGTCAGGAAGGAAAATGATTGGCTTAAACGTATTGGTGAAGCACCGATTTTGTATGATGAGTATCAGGCACAGCGAAGTCATAATCAGCTTATGATTTTTCTGAAGAATAAAGGGTATTACAATGCTTCTGTTACCGATTCAATTGATGTTAATCAGCGCAAAAAAAAATTGAACCTTATCTATGTTATTCGTGCAAATAAACCCTATCGAATTCGTAATTATATGTATTCGATTAAGGATTTATCTATTCGTGATGTTATTCTAAAGGATTCAACCAATCAGCTTATAAAAACAAATGATGTTTTTGATCTTGATATCCTGAATCAGGAGAGACAGCGAATTGCAAAATCGCTTCAAAATCGCGGTTATTATAAATTTACCGAAGAGTTTATTCGTTTTCAGGCAGATACCAATTTTTATAACAATCGGGTTGATTTAACGGTAAATATCGATGATGCAAAGCATAAAAAACCTGATGATGAAGTTGTTGCACACCAGAAATATAAAATTAGAAGCTATCAAATAAATCCGTCATATAAGACAGTTGATTTGACCGGGGATCAGCTTGCTCAAAAGAAGGATACGTTAGTTTACAAGGATTATATTTTTGCCTCACTGGGGAAGTTGAAGTATAGACCTGAGCTATTTCTGAATTTAAATCGTTTGCAGGATAGCTCTTATTATAGTTTGCTTAACGCAGAGAAAACTTACCTTGCACTAAATCGATTAAAACAATTTAAGTTTATCAATATCTCTTTTGCTGAAACTAATAAATTCACTTCAGATTCGATTCCCTTGTTAGATTGCAAGATGCAATTATCACCAATGCCACGGCAAAATTTTTCGGTTGATATAGAAGGTACTAACTCTTCAGGAAACTTTGGTATTGCAGGTAATTTGAATTTTCAACATCGGAATGTATTTGGTGGTGCTGAAGTTTTTGATTTTCAGATTAGGGGAGCTCGTGAGCGACAAGTTTATGTTAATACGAGTAGCCTGGATTTTAATACGCGTGAATTAGGTTTTGAGTCAAGTCTTACATTTCCTAAATTTTTAAGTATTATAAAAAAGAAACGAATGTTTAGTTTTCAAATTCCGGAGACAAAGATGACTGTCGGTTATAACTATCAGAGTCGTCCTGATTATACCAGATCTATTTCGAATCTTAAGTTTGGGTATAATTGGAAATCAGCGGCTCATCGTTATCATTCGTTGAATTTAATCGATTTTAATTATGTGAAAATTTATAATGAAAATCAGACTTTTATTAGTGAGATTCAAGATTTGTATATAAAAAGTAGTTTTACTGATCATTTAGTATCGGC
>Ga0302286_10000683_pt1 | contig 26987 bp, 25 predicted proteins | sample III_Fen_E2_3_FD_198765 | JGI IMG/M metagenome (GOLD analysis project Ga0302286, IMG submission 198765) | Peat permafrost microbial communities from Stordalen Mire near Abisko, Sweden - III_Fen_E2_3 | ecosystem: Environmental > Terrestrial > Soil > Wetlands > Permafrost | place: Sweden: Abisko...
AACGGGTTCATTATCGACCCCACTGATACGCGCAAGCAGGTCTTTTCCGATGGTTCCCCATGCGGAAACGAGTTTATGATGCTCCAACACCTCACCCAAGGTTGCGATGCCGTAACTCTCAAACCTTTTTTGAAGCACACGCCCAATGCCTGGAAACGTGGCAATGGGCATCAAAGAGACAAACGAAGCGATCTCATATTTGGGCACCAATGTCAAGCCATACGGTTTTCTAAAATCCGTCGCCAGTTTTGCAATCCACTTGGAACTTGACGCTCCAATGGAGATGGGCAGATCAAATTTTTCTAAAATCTCCTGTTGCAACGAGGCGATAAAAGTATAAGTCTCTTCTTCTTTCACCCACCCTTTCAAATCACCCCAAAACTCATCAATGCTGTACTGCTCTAAAATGGGAATTTTGGTCTGCAAAAAGGTTTTGAGTTTGGTGGAGAGCAATTGGTAAAAAAGATGATCACTGGGGACAATGAGAAGCTTCGGACACATGGCAAGTGCATCATGAAGCGTTGTTCCTGTTTTAATGCCGTACGCTTTGGCTTCATAACTTTTTGCGATCACGATACCATGAACCCTGCCTTGTTCATCCATAAACTCACTCTTCCACGCCTTTTGATCAAATCCGTTAAACGCTTTTTTGTGCTGCATCAACCCGTTAAATCCGCCCACCGATTCGGTTATGACGCTTTCACTATCAAGCGTGCTAAAGATTTTCGCATCGCCACTTTTGCACACAACAACAGGCTTGCCTTTTAAAAAGGGCGTTCGTGTGCGCTCAGCAGAGACAAAAAAACAGTCCAAATCCAGATGAATAATCACGCAAAACCTTTTTACATGTAAAGATAAAAACAGTATAGATAAATTTCAAAAAAAACTTTAAAAACATTGCTGTATGAAATTTTACACGAAGTAAATGTAGCCACAAACTTTTAATTTCTTGTAACCAATTTATTTAAAAAGTTTGGCTACAATTCTACGCAAATAAAAACACCTAAAAGAAAGGAGCAGTTATGGACGATCACCCGAGTTCTCGTAAAGTCTGCTCCTTTATAGGTGGTTTGTTTTTGCCCTGCACAAAATTTTAAATCAGCCGACTCTAAGCCCTAAACCACCTTCTTAAAAAAAAGAATAAGAAGGAACGCACCATGTTCAAATACGACTACTTTTTTCACACCTTAGTGCCTGCATTTTTACCCAAAAACTTTAAAGCCTCAAAACAAAATATTGCCAGTACCCAGTCTAGCACCCACAAACTCAAAGAACTTGCGACCTGCTCCAAAGAGGAGCTCTTTGAAAAACTGAATAGTTCTGAAAAAGGCTTAAGCAAACATGAGGCACACAAGCGCATTTTAAAGTTCGGTAAAAATATCATTTCCGAAAATAAAAAAGCCAACCCTTTGCTGGTTATCTTTGAAAATATTAAAAATCCATTGACACTCATGCTCATCGTCCTTGCCAGTGTTTCACTCTACATGGATGATGTACGAACCGCCGTTGTTGTTGGTGGCATGACACTTCTGAGTGTTGCTTTATCTTCTATGCAAGAATTTCGTTCCAGTAAAGCGGCTGAAAAGTTGAGCAGTATGGTCTCATCAACCGTTGCTGTGCTCAGACAAGATAGAGATCATATTCCATCAGAAATTCCTAATCAATTTGGTATCAAACTTCAAGAGCCCCATTTGCAAGCGGTAGAAATTCCCATTAAAGACATTGTGCCAGGGGATGTCGTACAGCTAAGCGCAGGAGATATCATCCCTGCAGACCTGAGAATCATCAGTTCAAAAGACCTCTTTTTAAACCAAGCTTCGCTGACAGGTGAAGCAATGCCTGTGGAAAAAGTTGCTATGAATGACCGTCACGAAATCGAATCCATGCTGAGTGCGTATAACATCTGTTTTATGGGTTCAAGTATTGAGAGTGGGACAGCGATTGGCATGGTGTGCACCACTGGGAAAGAGACCTATCTTGGCTCCATTGCGAAAGTGATTGAGAGTGCGGCGGAGCCAACAAGCTTTGATATAGGCATCAAAAAGTTTACGTGGCTCATGCTTCGATTTATGTTTGTGATGGTGCCGGTTGTTATGCTGGTCAATGGTTTTTTAAAACATGATTGGATGGGTGCCTTTTTATTTGGACTCTCTGTTGCCGTGGGGCTTGCTCCTGAAATGCTACCGATGATCGTCACGGTCAATCTCAGCAAAGGAGCCTTCGCGTTATCCAAGCAAAAAGTCATTGTTAAAAAACTCAGTGCCATTCAAAACTTTGGAGCAATGGATGTTTTATGTACCGATAAAACAGGGACACTCACCCAAGATAAAATTATCCTCGAACAACATGTCAATGTGAATGGTGAAAAATGTAACCATGTTTTAGAACTAGCCTACTTAAACAGTTTCCACCAAACAGGCTTGAAAAACCTTTTGGATGTCGCGGTCCTTGAACACTCCGAAATTGAAGGGTTAGCAATTAATGAATTCCCCAATAAAATTGATGAAATTCCTTTTGATTTTAATCGTAAACGAATGTCTGTCGTTGTTGGGAAAACCGATAATTCACATCTTCTTATCACCAAAGGTGCTGTTGAAGAGATGGTCAAAGTCTGTACGCTTGTTGAAAAAAATGGTGAGATTTTGCCCTTAGATAGCAATATGTATGATGATATTTTTAATCTGGTCAATGAATATAATAATGATGGCTTTAGGGTTATTGCCGTTGCCTATAAAAACATACCCGATTCTCAACAGGCCTATGCGATCCAAGATGAATCTGGAATGATTTTAGCAGGGTTTATGTCCTTTCTTGATCCGCCTAAAGAGAGCGCTAAAAAGGCAATCAAAATTTTAAATGAGTATGGGGTATCTGTCAAAGTCCTCACAGGCGATAATGAACGTGTCACCAAAAAAATCTGCAAAGATGTGGGGCTGGATATTACCGCTATTTACCAAGGGGCTGACATTGATGCTATGAATGAAGACGAGCTCAAGCTCGCTGTCGAAAAAGCCAATGTTTTTGCCAAACTCTCCCCTGATAATAAAGCACGCATTGTCAGCGCACTCAGACAAAATGGTCACACCGTTGGTTTTATGGGCGATGGTATCAATGACGCCCCAGCGCTCAAACTCGCCGATGTAGGTATTTCGGTCGATACCGCCGTGGATATTGCCAAAGAGACCGCCGACATTATCTTAATGGAACGCAGTCTACTTGTGTTAGAACAAGGTATTTTGTTAGGTCGAAAAGTTTTTGCTAACATTATCAAATACATCAAGATGGGCTCAAGCTCAAACTACGGCAATATGTTTAGTGTGGTCGGAGCTAGTGCCATTTTGCCGTTTATTCCTATGCACCCTATCCAAATTGTGACCAATAACTTTTTATATGATCTTTCCCAATCCACAACGCCAACCGACCATGTCGATGATGAACTAATCAAAAAACCTAAAAAGTGGGATATCGCCGATATTAAAAACTTTATGCTGATCGTTGGACCTACAAGTTCAGTGTTTGATTACATTACGTTTGGTGTAATGATTTATGTGTTTGATGCGTGGCATAATGAGGCGCTGTTTCAAACAGGCTGGTTTGTGGAGTCTCTCATCTCTCAAACATTGATTGTGCATATTATTCGAACCAATAAAATTCCATTTTTTCAAAGTACGGCAAGTTTACCAGTTATCTTAATGACGGCAACAATTATGTGTCTGGGCATTTGGTTACCTTTTTCTCCGTTTGCCTCATCATTAGGACTTGTTGCCCTGCCTGTCGAATACTGGAGTATTTTAGTTGTGATGATGATAGGATATATATTTTTAACGCAAAGTGTTAAAATGTACTACATTAAAAAATTTGCTAGGATTTAACTCCTAGCGCAGAAAGATTTGTATTGGGAAATTTTATACAAAAAACAAAGATGGTTAAATGATGACAATGATGCAACAACATCGTTCAATTTTTTGCTATTGTTTTTTTATTTACTTTAGGTTAACGCCACGTTTAATCTATTCTTCTATACTTTCATTACCAAGACAATTCCTCCTTTTTGTGTATCACTCAATCACTTTAAAAGATGCGCTCAGATTGCCCGGTCTGAGTGTTACTCTTTGCCCTCCCCTTTTTTTCCCACTACTTTACGTTTGTAATCAAATTAAGTCTTAACTTTTAGTAGAATACACTAACTTTAAATCAATGAAATGGCACTTATGGAAGAATTTTTACTATCAAGTATGCGCGAGTATGGGTATATCATCCTTTTTTTCTGGAGTATTTTAGAAGGTGAGAGTGGTTTGGTTATGGCGGGACTTTTCAGCCATACCGGCGATATGAACCTCTTTTTCGCCATTTTTGTCGCAGGACTCGGCGGTTTTGCAGGTGATCAACTCTACTTTTACATCGGAAGATTTAACAAAAGCTACGTTCATCGCACTCTCAAAAAACAACGCCGCAAATTTGCTTTAGCGCATCTTCTGCTTAAAAAACATGGCTGGCCCATCATCTTTATGCAGCGTTACATGTACGGACTGCGCACTATTATTCCCATTGCGATTGGGCTCACAGGCTACAGTGCTAAAAAGTACGCCATCATCAATCTTTGTGCCGCATGGTGCTGGGCAGCATTGGTGATTGTTCCTGTGTGGTTTTTTGGTGATGTTATTTTAGGTGTGATTACGTGGGCTAAAGCGCACTGGTATTTTGCACTTCCTTTTATAGCTATTGTCATAGGAAGTCTCTACTACTATTTTCATTCTATTTCAGAGAAAACATCCAAAGCCAAAATGGTTTCAAAACTATAATTCCCTTAGCATTTTTTCGATAAAATACGCGCGAATTATTCTATTCAAGAGGATCACAGATGGAAAGTAACGCTATAGAAGAGCATTTAAAACAGGTCGAAGAGGCACTGGAAGAAGTTAAACACAAAGAAGAAGAGACCGATGGCTGGCTTTCGTATATATCGCTGAGTACGGCAATCATAGCAATCGTAACAGCACTTGTAGGCTTATACGAATCACAAATCACCTCAAAAACGATTTTGACCAAGAACGAAGCGGTTCTGTACCAAAGTCAAGCTTCAGACCAATGGAATTTTTACCAAGCCAAAAGTGTAAAATCACATATTTATACGGTCAATGCAGAGATTTACCCTGAAAAAGCCGAAGAGTTTAAGAAAAAAGTGGCTGTGTATAAAAAAGAGCAAGAAGAGATTAAAGCAGAAGCGGAGCGCATTGAAGCGCTCAAAGAAAAGCGTAACCATGAGAGCGATCACTTTTATCATATCCATCACATTCTCAGTTTTGCGATCACCTTTTTGCAAATTTCCATCGCACTGGCTTCTATTTCAGCACTTACGCGTAATAGAAAATTTTGGATGGGCTCACTCGTTCTTAGTGGTATAGGTGCGCTTATTGCAGGGTATTGTCTTGTTCTCTAAATCCTTACCAAAGAACGCTTATCGCGCACTCTTTTTTCTCTTTATTTTCGTTTGCCAGGGTGCACTTTTTGGTGTAGAGCGCTATGGAGCAATCGAAATTGGAGGTAAAGGCGTTAAAGGGTACGTGGTTGAATTAAACCAAAATCTAGCCAGCATTCGCTACCGCGATAGTTACAATACCGCTCCACAAAGTGGTATTGATAGCAACTTCATCCTTAGCCAAGAGATGATCACTCATATCAGCGACGATGTGGCACGCCTTAAAAAAGCCCTTGTGATAGATCAAAATATACCTGAAAAAAAGATTTTTATCATTGCTAGCAGCGCCCTCAATAAAATTCAAAATAAACCTGCATTAGAAACAAGTATTTTGCAAAAAACGCATGTAAAACTCTTTTTTATTGATGAGAGAGAAGAGAGTATGTACGCCTTTTACGGCTCTATTCCCAAAGTAGAATGGAATACCTCTTCGATGATTGATATTGGTGGAGGCAACACCAAAGTGGCATGGATCAATGAAAAAAACACCTTAGATTTTTTTGAAATCCCTTTAGGATCCGTTTCAACAACCCAGCGTGCTGACATGCTTGATACAAACAGTTCCTTTGAGACAAAGTGTACGAACGTTATCCAAAGCGAGCTAACCACCTTTCCCGATGCCGCAACTAAAAAGGTACTCTATGCAAGTGGTGGCATCTTTTGGGCAACGGCGTATTTAAAAACAAATGGAAACTTGGAAACATTTGTGACGTTGCAAAAAGAAGATTTTGAGCGCGTTATCAACACTTTTTCACACGAACAAGCGCAATGCGTAGATGACACAACCGCACACTGTTTTTTACTGCACTATTATGGGGCTAAAGACCTTATTGCAGGAGCAATATTGGCACGAGAGACTATCGATAAACTCCATTTTTTCAATCAAAAAATCTATTTTGCAAAAGATGGTGCATGGGTCATTGGATGGCTCTTCATGCACTAAAGACTTACTTTTTCACACTATTTTTTTCAAAAATGCACTACCACATTTTGGGCAATTCCCATCCCATTCCAATAAAGGACTTCCATGGCATTTTGTGCAAGAGGAATGTTGTAGGAGTTTTGGCACAATAAGGGACGGGTTGTGTTTACGCCCTTTTGAGACAAAATATTTTACATGTAACCATACTATTTTCAAGGATTGCATCAAAAGTCGTTTGGGGTGAGGTTTTTCTTGCAAGTGACGGCATTCGGGACACACCATCCATTTTTTTTGTAATCGTGTATGGCGATACGTTCGCGCAAGTGTGATAGGTTCCGTTTCATAACTACAAAGCGGGCATAAGAGATAATACTTTGCTCCCATAAAGTCTCCTTTACAAGCCATCCCTGCTTCTAGGATTAAGTGTATCAGAAAAAATATTAAAGCATTTTAAATTTTAGTAAACCAGCAAATTTGCCGATTTAGGGTTACTCTTTATAAGGAGCGTACCATGGATGTACAAAGTGTGAACAGCTCTATGAGTTCAGGGACTTCGGTACTCAAAGAAGCAAACAATGTGAAAGAGAAGATGCTCAATCAAATGATGGAATCTCTTCCGCAAATAGAAGCGACTTCAAGTCCAAGTGTCTCTGGGCTCTCAGCAGAAGGAATCGGCTCAAACCTTGATGTCAAGGCGTAAACCGAGTGTGAGGTAACCCAAAGCGGGTTGCCTCATTTTTTTACATGTAACGCTTAAAACGTGTAGCGAATGTTCGCATAAAGGTAGCGACCTGGCTCATTTAGCAAGAGCGTATAGCTATCAACTCCTGTAAGCAGTGAGATATCTTTATAGGAATTGGATACTTTATAGGTTTTATCAAAGATATTATCCACTCCTAATGTAACATCAAAATGTTTGGTCATTTTATAGTTGTATTTGACATTAAAGGTGGCATAACCACCAAGCTCTTGCTCGCCATTGGCACTATCAACATCATCCCAACGTTTAGCAGCTACCATTTCACCTTTTAATACATGTTCTGCAACATGATACGTCAATGATGCAATGGCTTTAAGAGGGACAATGTCCGCTAAATCTTTATCGTTTTGTCCTTGCAAAGGCTCATCTTTGCGACCTTTAAGATAACTCATACCATAATTAAAACTTAATGAATCGCTAATATCATAATACGCATCAAGTTCTGCACCATAAATGGTCGCATCGATATTGACATATTTTTGTGCCGTAGAATTATAATAGATATAGTCTTTTAGCATTGAATAGAATACTTTTCCATTGACACCAAAACCATCATAATGTGTTTTAAATCCAAGGTCGGCTTCATAATTGGTGGTCTGATCCAAAATACCTGTTGCATTGGTTGGATTGTAAAGCTCTTTCGCATCAGGGACACGAGAAGCTTTTCCAAGTCCAATAAAATAATCGACATTGTCGCTTGCTTTGTAGGTTAAAATTGTATTGGCTGAGAGCGCATTATAATCGCTGTTATCTTCTAGAACCGTTGCAGAAGGTTTTGAGTTGGCTTTAATGGTTGTATCATCAAAACGCGTACCCACTTGAATATTGACACGATCAATATTGGTTGTATAGTGAGCAAAAAGTGCTTTATTGGTTGTATCAACATCAGGGAGTGTATTGATAACAACATAGGTTTTAGTGCCTGTGGAAACGTTTGTTTGGTATTTTTCAGCGTTCCAATTACGTTGACTCACATCTACACCATATGTAAGCTCACCATTACCGGCTTTTACCACATTCTTAAGTTTAGCGCCTTCCATATCCGTGGACATTTTAACCGTCCAATAGGTACCTGCATTCCAAACCCTATTTTTAGTAGACATAGGGTGTTCAACTTCCGATTTATACGCTTCAAGGCTCAATTCTTTTGAGAAAGAACCTAAATCATATAAGCTATACCCAAAAGTATAGATATCGCTATCGTCATAATCTGCATCCATCATTCGTGATGGGTAGAGAACATTATCACTACGATTCATCGTGTAACCTAAGCGAATCTCTTGGTTTTCCACAGGGTTAATAAACACTTTGCCCATAAACGTCTTTTTTTCATACGCTTCAAGATTATTGTCTTTGTATCGATTTGAAGACGAAGCGGTTGTTGCAAGATTGAGTTGATCGGAGAGTGTATTGCCATTGCCATCTTTGTACTGATCACTCTCTTCGGTTGAAGCACTAAACAAAACTCTTACAGTATCGTTTCCGCCACTGGCATTTGCAGATGCTTTTTTATAACCATAACTGCCCATGCCAAGGTTCACTTCACCACTTGGCTCTTTCGTTGGAGTCTTGGTTTCAGCGATTACTAAACCACTAAGAGACCCAAAATGCTCGACGTCATAAGGACCCTCTACAATTTTGACATTTTCGATATTATCTGCGTTAATGTGCGTAATGGTAGGATCCATGCGGTTAGGACAACCGCCATACACTTTAGATTCATCGATTAAAATATTGATATTATCTTTGTTTTGCCCACGCAAAATAATATCATTCGCCACACCACTGCCTCGAATCAGCGTAATGGATGAACTTTGACGCGAAAGCGCTTCTGCAAGATCGGCTGATCTTAAATCATCACCGTTAATATCTTTAACCTCTTTGGTGAAAGTTTCACCTTCTACCGTAATGGCTTCTAAAACGCCCGTTTCTGCCATTAAAAACGTCGATACGACCAACGAAATTCCCAAAACTCTTTTCATACGACCTCCCATGATTTTACGAATCTTGGAGTATAAAAAATCAGTGTTAAATCAGTGTTAAATTTATATCAAATTTGTGTTAAACAGAAGGATTCTTGCAGTTTTGCAAGAAGCCTTCTGTCTTGAAAGAGGCTGATTTTAGTGCCACAACGGCTTAGCATATGGTATCAATTTTTTAGAACTTAACATTAAAAGTAACGATATACGTTCTTCCAATACCAGGAGCAACTCTTCCCCCATTATAGTCATATCTTTCGTAGTAATCTTTATCGGTCAAGTTTTTAACCACAAACGATGTCTCATACGCTTTATAAACATACCCTATTTTTGCATCATAGATACTGTATCCTGGTACTTTGTACGTGTCTTCACCGTTTAGCATGGTATCCGATTGAGCATAGACGCCTGCTCCTAGGCTAAAACCTTTCAAATTGGCATCTGAAAATTTGTAATTTGCCCAAATTCTACCCGAATGCTCAGGCACTCCCGCAATCTTATTTCCAGAGAGGATCGTACTTGAAACATCTTTTGTATACTTTGCATCGGTGTTCGTATAGTTGGACAATAGACTAAAATTCGTCGTTGGTTGCCAGATGATATCTAGCTCAGCACCTTTACTCTCCTCTTCCCCATTAGGAATAGATGTCAACCCTCCAGTAGAGGGATCAGCAACAATGGTATTTTTCCTTTCTATTTTAAAAAGGGCAACGGAGCCTGATAATTGCGCGTTGGCTTCAAATTTGACACCTGCTTCATATTGTTTTGATTCAATAGGTTTTGGAGTCTCAGTATAATTAGACCACCCAACACCTTTTATCCCTTCACTGTAGCTTGTAAAGAGTGAAATATACTCATTCACATCAAAAACCACGCCACCTTGCATGAGTAATTTTGTTTTATCGGTTGTTGCATCACCACCCCAATTGTCCTCAAAATCTACAACCACTTTTGACAATTTTGTACCTGCTAATACATGCAACCTATCCCATAGTGTTTGTTGCATTTGCATATAAACACTTGATGTTCTATTTTTAACTTCACCTGACCAGAGATCCCTATTTTCATCGACATAAGAAGTAGCATAGACGGGATTTGTGAGATCAACATAATTGATACCCGAAGCCATCCCCATGTTATCCATAAACCCTTTATCGTCTAAAGAGCTTGTTTCAACACCGAAAATAAACTTTGTATCGGTCGAAAAATCAGCTTTTGCATCGACACTAATGCCCCTGTTTTGCTGTTCTTCATACATTCGAGTATTCATCAGCATAAACGTTGAGCCCATCATAGGTTCATTGCTTAAATTCATTTGCATTCTTTGATCATATTCACTATTTGCGGCATACGCTTTTACGTTGAGCGACCAAATATCATCCAATCTATGTTCCACATTCATGGTCATACTCTTAAGCAATGAGGTAGAATCTGGTATCGCTTTATCGCCAATGAATAAATTTTTATCAATTTTAAAATCACCCGCAATGGTACCAACCGCGGGTAAGCCTTGGTAATCTTGACCTTTCCACTTAGAGATTTTCCCTTGCAGTGTTAGTGTCGTATCATCTTCAATTTTTACTTTAAGCGTTGGATTAAAGTTATAACTTTTGCGTTCTAAGACATCAATTTGACTTTCGGATTTTGTATATTCTCCTGTTACCCGAAGCAATACAGCTTCATTGAGAGGTTCATTAATATCAAAGGACGGTTTGATTAAATTATCACTTCCAATCGTTATTCCTAATTGTGCAAACGGTATATTTTCAGGCATTTTAGAGATGAGATTCACTGAACCGCCTGAGGGTGTTCCTTGATTGCCTCCGTATAAAATGGCATTGGGCCCTTTTAAAACTTCAATTCTTTCAATGTTAATCATACTTTCTCGATCACCCATATTGTTAACCAAGCTGATTCCGTCTTGAAGTTGTTCAGCAGCAAACCCACGCACTAACGTCGATTCCCACCCTGTCGTCACGAGAGGATTATTACTCACAACACCACTTGAATTATGCAATGCTTCACTCACCGATTGGACTTTTTGATCGTCCATTATCTCACTATTAATGACCTGAACAGATTTTGGTATTTGCTTTAAGGGTGTTCGTGTTTTTGTCGCACTATCTACAGTGAGAGATTCATACCCTCGTGTTACACCAGCGGTTGTTTCAACCGTGTCACTGCTTATGGTTTCACCTTCTACCGTAATAGCTTCTAAAACGCCCGTTTCTGCCATTAAAAACGTCGATATGACCAACGAAATTCCCAAAGCTCTTTTCATACGACCTCCCATGATTTTACGAATCTTGGAGTATAAAAAGTCAATGTTAAATCAGTGTTAAATTTGTGTTAAACCCTATTTTAAAATATAATTGATGGGAATTTTAATCGTCACATTCTCTAAAGGATGCGGAAAATAGACCTTTGCTTTATGCACACTTTCTATGGCAGATGCACTTAAAATCTTACTGGAAGAGGTCGCTTCTACCTCTTCAACTTCACCCGTAGGTTTGATGGTAAAACTCACTTCCACAACGCCTTCAATGGAGCGTTTTCGTGCAAGTTCGGGGTACGCTTTGGCACGTTGCAGAGCTTGGATGATCTCATCTTTGTGCTGTGCTAAATAGGAGGGTGTTTCGCTTGTTGTTGCATGGACTGTTTCAGATGCCGTTGTGGGAGAAGGAGAAGCATCCACAAAAGGCACAGAGGCATTATTTTCCACAGAAGTCTGCGGTAAAGGGCGTGAAATAGGCTTCTTTGGTTTCTCTTTTTTGGGAAGATTTTTTGAAGGTTCTGGTTCGCGTGGTACTGTTTGCTCTTGCGCTGCAGGCTCACTTTTTGGCTCTTCTATATGAGTGACTACGGTGCTGATTTGAAGCGATATCGGCTTACTTTGTATCAAAGATTGTTGGTTTTCTGGTATTCCCTTATACAAAAAAGCCAGTAATGAAAGGTGCAACGCCAAAGAGAGCAGTAAGGCTAAAGTGGTTCGTTTCATTTTTCAATGACAATATCAACATGTTCAAAATGACGCGTATTGAGCGTATCTAAAACCGCTACAAAAAATTCAAAGGGGGCTTTTTTAGCGCAATTGATCGAAAAATGTGTCTCGTTGGTTACGGTTTCAAGATGGCGGTTGAAGGCTTCATACGTTAGAGGCGTTTTTTCTAAAAAGAGTTTTCCATGTTCATCAATGCTAATGACCACATTAGAGGGTTTCATCTTCGCAGTGGAAGCAGATTTGGGGACATCCATGGGCAAAATTCCTTTAGCGATAAAGGTCGAAGTCATCAGCACAATGGCTAAGAGGACGAGCAGAATATCGACAAAAGGGATGATGTTAATGCTATCAAATTTCTTCATCAAAAAGTGCCAAAAATCGCTCAGAGTAGCGTACTAAAATGTTGTTAAATACCATAGAGAGAATGGCAACCACCAACCCAACCGCCGTTGTTTTAAGGGCTAGCGCTAAGGAACTCATAATTTTAGACGTTTCAATGCTTTGTTCTGACATATTCATAAAGGTGAGCATAATGGCAAGAACTGTGCCTAAAAGCCCGATGTAAGGAGCATTGGATGTGATCGTACCGATGGTTGTAAGATGATTGCTTAGAGCGATTTCAAGTGTTTTTTTGGTTTTATAGCAGGTCAGATCAAGCGCTTTATAAAAAAATACTCGCTCGACAAACAACCCTAAAGAGATGATGCTCATCGCAAAAAGCAGTCCCATAATGCCATAATCAATCGCAAATTTTAGATACTCCACACGCACTCCTCACCCCTATTTTTCTAAGGGATGAGTTTATAGAGCATGTGTTAAATTAGTGTTAAACGACTTATGTTACTGAAGCTTCATAAAACGTGTTTTATGAGAATAAAGAGTGTGACGTACACTCTTTACATGTAAAGCAATGGTTTTTCACCCAACGGCAAAATATCAGCGATAATGGCGCTGTACGTTAGCCCTTCATCGTGAAGATGTTTCAAGAGTTTTGGTGCATCCTTTTGCGATACTGCCATCAAAAGTCCTCCTGAAGTTTGCGCATCGTACAAGATGATCTCATCTTTGTGCGGCACTTTCGCGTAGACTTTGGAGCTTAAATAACTTTTGTTGTTATACGCACCTGCAGGGATAATGCCCATCTCGGCCAGTGCTCTGGCTTCGTTCAAAATGGGGATGTTTTTCATCTCAAATGCGATTGTCACACGGTTAAAACTCATCTCATAACCGTGCCCAAAAAGGCCAAATCCTGTCACATCGGTACATGCACTGACATCGTATTGGCGCATAATGCGTGAGGCTTTATGGTTGAGGGTCGCCAAGATGGAAGCCACTTTTTCAATCACTGAATTTTCTAGCATATCGGCTTTAATCGCTGTCGTTAAGATGCCCATGCCCAAAGGCTTGGTCAAAATCAGCACATCGCCAATGCGTGGTGTATTGTTTCGATAAATCTTCTTAGGATGCACAAAACCCGTCACACTCATGCCATAGGTCATCTCAGGCGCTTCAATGGTATGCCCACCGATGATGATACCGCCACACTCAACAACTTTGCTTTGTCCGCCCTCGAGTATCTCTTTAAGCACTGAACGCGGTTGATGACAGCCATCAAAGCCTACGACGTTCATCGCCGTAGCAACTTCGCCACCCATGGCAAAAACATCGCTCAGAGAGTTTGCCGCTGCAATCTGTCCGTACACATAAGGGTCATCCACCACAGGAGTAATGATATCAACCGTTTGTACGAGTGCGCGTTCTTCATCGAGATAATAAACACTCGCATCGTCACTGGTATCCATTCCGACCAAAACGTTCTTATGCGTGCAGGAAAGACCGCCTATGGCTTCTGTGAGGTCTCCCGGACCCAGCTTGGCAGCGCAACCAGCAGCTTTGACGTATTTGGTCAATTTTGCTTCGTTATTCATTGTGTTCCTATAGACTTATTGTGCCATCTCCACCAAAAAGCATCTCAATCGTTCCAAAAGCATTACCGATTTTACCGACTTTGAGTTTGTCACTCACGCCAAAAAATTCTAAACAGATACCGCAAGAGTAAATCTCAACGCCTTTTGCCTCAAACGCTTTAAGCACTTCCATAATAGGCGCATTTTCATCCGCTGTGGTTAAAAGAACGGCTTGATTGACACACACAATACGCTTTGGAAGTTTTGGAAGCTCCAATGTGGACTTCAAAAACCCTACGATGAGCTTCGCTCCGAGTTCACCTTCGCCGACTTTATCGCTTTTCAAAAACAAAGTTTTGTCTAAAAATTGTTCATCTTTTGCATCCACAACGGTTTTACATGTAAAGCCTTTGACGATGGTAACAAGGCTTTTGCCCTCACCCAAATCTTGCGCTCTAACATCAAATCCACCATTTTGCGCAAAACGTGTCACGTTTTCTTTGGAGGCTAAAGAACTCACTGTTACTTCAAGAACAGAGTCATTTGGGAGTGTTTCCAACGCTTTTTTGGTTTGTAAAACAGGTTCGGGACATGCTAATCCACTGCAATCTAATTTCATGATTTTTTCTCCGTATAATTGATGTGTTATGTCTATCCCGTAGACCTAAAAGGCAGTTTGCATGTTTATCTTTTTTGAGGTAAACATGCGTAAAAGTGTCTAAAAACTAAGAGAGACCTCTTATTTTTGATTCATGGTTTTTTCAACCCACGCACTTGCTTTTTCAACATTTTCAAACTTATGGCTTTTTGCCACTTGAACTTGTCCTTCGTAAAAACGCACGCGAATGCCATCTTGTACTTCATCAATTTTGATACGTGTAATACGATCGGCATTTAGATAAACTCTATCGTTTAATTTAACAAACATTGTAAACTCCTTTCGCTTTAATGTCTTTATTCTAGCACGATTTGGTTAAATTATGAATTTAGAAAATGGTTTTGTGTTATACTATAAATCCTAACATTTATGATTGAGAAAGGGCATGCTTATGGTACGTCTACACCTAATCTTTATGATGCTCGCGCTCTTTACCTCCGCACTCTTCGCCGATGCCCTCTCTTCCATTTTAGATGCCAAAAAAATACAGGTTTGCATTTGGCCAGAGTATTATGGAATCTCGTATGTCAATCCTAGAACACAAGAGCTTATGGGCATTGATGTTGATTTAGCCAAAGAGCTTGGCAAAGAGTTAGGTGTCCGTGTTGTGTTTATAGAGAGCTCCTTTGCGACGCTGATTCAAGATATTACGACAAAAAAATGCGATATCGCTATGTTTGCCATCGGGCATACGCCACAGCGTAAAGAACATCTCTATCTCACATCACCTCATCTTGCAAGCGATGTCTATGCGATCACGTCCAAAAGCAATAAACGTATTCAAACATGGAATGACATCGACCAAGAAGGTGTTGTGGTTGCCGTAGCCAAGGGAACGTATCATGTTGCGCTCATGCAAAAAAGTCTCAAAAAAGCCAAACTACTCATCGTTAATTCTTTGCATGCACGTGAACAAGAGGTTGAGGCAGGGCGTGCCGATGTTTTTATGACCGATTATCCTTTTGGTATTCGTATGATGGAAGAGCGTGAATGGGCAAAACTGATTCGTCCTACCAAAGCGTTTAATATTGTCCCTTATGGTTGGGCACTCGCTCAAGACGAGCCCGCTTTGCAAAAGAGAGTTGAAGACTTTATTGTGGATATCAAACACGATGGAAGACTTTTAAAAGCGGCTCAACGACACCATTTAGAGCCTATTGTTGTCACGAACTAACCATGAAAATGTTTCTAAAAACCGAAAAAAAAGTCTTACGCTATTTCATAGCAGGGGTGATGATTGTCTCTTTGCTGATTGGACTCATTTTTATAGCCCTGTCCAACTTGCGTCAAGAAGCGATTCAAACCCATCGGCATATTGCTAATCTTCATGCTTATACACTAGAAGAGCATTTTTCACAAACACTTCAGCATATCAATCTAACCATAGACCGCATTCCTCTGCTCAGCAATGAAGCGCCCACACAGCAAGCTCTCAATTCCATTTTTATTGAACTTTTATACAATGCCCCTTACCTTCGCTCCCTCTCGCTTTTAGATGCACACGGTATGATCGTTGCCAGTTCACATGAACCAAATCTTAATCAACAGATTCCTCTTGAGAATTTCCTGCCTGTTCCTTTTGGGGAAGCGCCACTTCTGCGCATTGGTGTTCCATGGGAAGGTCGAGATTTTGATACGGCTCGTCCGAGCACACCCAGTACCCCTATTCCATCGGGTCATATTAGTTTTTTGCCTTTACTGAAAAAGGTTTTTTTTAACAAAGAAATCTATTATATTGTCGCCAATCTCAACCCAGATTATCTTAACAATCGCTACACCAGCACATTACCGATCGAGCAAGGAAGTGTCTCGTTATGGAGAAGTGATGGCATTTTGCTTTTCTCCACAGACGATAAACTTACCCTAGGCTCTTCACATTACACGGGCATTCATTCAAAAGATCAAGAAGATTTTTTTACCCATATGCGTCAACATCAACACTCTGCGTTAAATGTCTTTCGCTTGGCAAAGTTTTTGCCTTTTATCGTTGAGATACAAACCAATGAAGCCAATGCCCTGGGTTACTGGGACAAAGAACGCGAAAAAGTCCTTGGTATTACAACCGTGCTTATTCTTTTTTCTGGCCTTCTTGCTTTGGTGCTGATCGTACGCTACTACAAAGAAAATGAGCGCCAAAGAGCACAACTTTCATACGAAAAACAGTTTCGTGTGGCAATGGAAGCAACACAAACAGGGCTTTGGACATGGAACATGAAGACAAATCACGTCACGTGGGATCCACAATGCTTCCTTCTTTTAGGATACGCCCCCAATGCATTTGAGCCTTCATGGAAGAAAATTGTTGAACTATCACACCCTGAAGATTCTCAATACATGTATTTGACCATTCAAGAAAAAATTCTAGCGCATTCAAGTTTTCTGATTGAACGGCGCATGAAAACAGCGAACCAAACATGGGTTTGGGTGCAAGTGCGTGGCAAAGTCGTCGAATTTTCCAAAGAGAATGTACCGGCATTGCTGACAGGTGTTTATATCAATATTGATGCACAAAAAAGAGCGGAACAACTTCACCTCTCCGCGGTTGCTTTTGAGACACAAGAAGCTATTTTAATCACCGATGATAAAGAGAGAATCGTGAAAGTCAATGAAGCCTTTACGCGTATCACGGGATACACTGAATCTGAGATCATTGGGCAAACGCCTCGTATTTTAAAATCATGGCAACACGATAAAGCTTTTTATGAGTCAATGTGGGCAGCACTTTTAGAGCATGATTATTGGCAAGGAGAGTTGTGGAACAGGCGTAAAAATGGCGAAATTTATGCAGAATCTATTACCATCACGACGATTAGAGATACCAAAGGGCGGACAACCCATTACATCGCTAATTTTAACGATATCACGACCCACAAAGCAGCGCAACAACAGATTCAAGCACTGGCCTATTACGACCCGCTCACGCATCTTGCCAACCGCCGATTACTGGATGAAACGTTGGAGCAAACCATAGTTCATAGTATCGAAGAGAAGCATTTTGGAGCTCTTCTTTTTATTGATCTGGATCGTTTTAAAGAGCTTAACGACACCTATGGGCACGATGCTGGCGATATGTTGCTCATTCAAACAGCTTCAAGGCTTAAAGAGAGTATTCGGGAGAGTGACATGGTTGCCCGCCTTGGTGGTGATGAATTTATTGTTCTGCTTAAAAATCTTGGCAATCAAAAAGAAATCGCTCACCATCTCACGCAAAGTATCGCCAAAAAGATTCTTTTGTATTTGAGTGAACCGTATGCTCTGGCACAGGGAAATTATCTGCTAGGCGCGAGCATTGGATGCACCCTTTTTGGTGACAAAAAAAGCATTGATGGGGCTACCTTACTCAAAGAAGCTGACCTTGCAATGTATCAAGCCAAAGAAAATGGGCGTAACCAAATCTGTTTTTACGAAAATACTCCATAAATTTTACAAAAATCCAATAGTCAAATCTTTTTAAATCTCTATAAGCTTGCATATGCAATAATTGCATATGCAAATATTTGGAGTTCACATGAAAGAATCTGTTACTGACAGTATTGGTTTTCGCATCGCCCGTACGGCTAACCGCATTAATCAAACCATTACAGCGCTTCTGAGTGAAGAAAATATCGCTCCAGAACAGCGCATTTTACTTGAACTTTTACGCACTTGCGAAAAAGTAAACCAAACCACACTTGCTTCCATGCTTAACAAAAGCCCAACCACCATCAGCCGAGCGCTTGATTCGCTTGAAAAGAAAGCGTTGATCATCAAAAAAGAGGTGGTAGGCGATAAACGTGCCAACCTCATCGAAGTCACACCTGAGGGAGAAGCGATGTTAGCGCGCACGGAAGAAATTGTAAATGCTTTTCGTCAAAGTTTATCCGACGCCTTCACCAAAGAAGAGAAACAGACACTCTTTACACTTTTAGAAAAATTATCTTAAGGCCTTACTATGTTTTCACAGCACAAAAATGCTCTCGCACAAAAAATAACAGCGTTCGCGACATTTCTCGCATTTATGGGAATGGGTGTCGTTGATCCCATTTTGCCTGACATTGCTAAACAACTCGGTGCGACCAATTGGCAAGTTGAGCTTTTATTTACCGCATACATCATGATGATGGCGGTGATTATGATTCCAGCAGGTATGTTAGCCAGCAGGTTTGGCGATAAAAACGTTATGGCGTTTGGGCTGTGTGTGGTAGCACTCTCCGCGATTTTATGCTCCACTTCTGACACCATTACGTCTATAGCACTCTTTCGCGCCGCATGGGGGTATGGAAACGCTCACTTTTTCGCCACTGCACTGATTTTGCTGATTGCCCTCTCGCCTGATTATCATAAAGCCATTGGTCTTTTTGAAGGTGCGATTGGTTTTGGCATCGCTTCAGGTCCTCTTTTAGGAGGCTTTGTCGGACAGTTCTCTTGGCGTTATCCTTTCCTTATCACGGGAGCTTTAAGCATTTTTGCTTTTGTATTGGTGCTGTTTTTTGTCAAAGAACCCGCGGAGAAAAAAGAGCATAAACCTGCAGGTTTGAGCGCCCTTAAAGCACTGTTTTGCGATGCCAAATTTTTAAAAACGGCGATTGGCGCAATGTTTTATTACTACGCTTTTTTCGTTGTTTTGGCGTACTCTCCACTGGTCGTTCACATGAGCCCTATTCAAATTGGTCTGCTCTTTTTTGGTTGGGGGTTAGCACTAGCATTGGGTTCGATTGTTCTTAGTACCAGATTAGAGCGTCATTGGCGAGCTCAGAAAATCATTCCCATGGTACTGCTTGCATTCAGTGTGGTTTTGTTGGCACTGATGAGCGTCAACGCGGTTTGGATGATGGTCGTACTCATCGTTCTTAGTGGTTTACTTTCAGGCATCAGTAACTCACTTTTTACCACATATGTGATGCAGAGCCATTTTGAGCGCAACATCGTCTCAGGTGGGTACAATTTTCTTCGTTGGAGCGGTGCGGCGATTGCGCCTATTGCTTCGGGATTTATTGGCGAACATTTTGGAATGAAACTCCCTTATCTCGTCGCTGCAGTGTGTACACTCATTGCCTTTGCACTTATCACGCATACGGGAAAAAAATACGCCTAATTGTGGATTAGAAATTGCTTAGCTTAAAATACACTCTGGCATTACACCCATAATGCCCGTTTTGTAGCCTCTGCACACTAAGTCATTCAATCTTTACATGTAAGGAAAATCCATGCGTAGTTATGGGCTTTTAATCGTGCTTTTTGCTACCTCTTTGATCGCAGATATGAGCTATTTTGAGCGCGATGTCAATGCTGCACAACTCGAACAGTGTAAAGCATTTTTCACGCAAAAAGATGACCTTACAACCATTCATCTCCTCAATGGACAAACCGTAGCGCTCCAAGATGAATACATCAACAGTGATCCCCAATACAAATCGCTTCTCAATACGCTTAAAGGCTGTTTTTTCAAAGAGAAGTACCTCATTTACAGTGATTTCATGCCCGACATAGAGTCTTATTACGCTCTGGATTTACGCGATGGCAAAGAGACACAACTCAACGGCATGCCCTATCTTTCACCTTCACATGCTTTTTTTGTCACTGAAGCGATAGAATCCCATCGTATCAGCGTTTATACGTTCAGTAACGAACGCATTGTGAGAGTTTTTTTTCACAGATACCCAGACCAATGCGTCACACAAAATACCGTGTGGATCGATGATCAAACCATTAGCTTTGAGCTTGAATGCGATGGTATTTTTGATAACGATACCAATACGACTAAAGAGGGAACTAAAGAGACATTCAAACTCATTCAAAAAGACCTTAAATGGGAGATAAAACAACCCTAGATCGTGCCTTTTAACAAGCACTCTTAAATCAAGCTGTAATGTTCATAAACAAGAGTATACTGAATTTGAAAGGCTCTTACATGAACGATCAGCAGCTTCTCTCCCTTTTCGTAGGGATTATCATGGTGTGCATGATTATTATCGCTACCGCTATTGTTTTTCTTACAATCAAACATGTCCAAGCCATGCACAAAGCAACCGCGTTTATCGCTCTAGGCCAAAATGAATTCAGTGCGCTTTGTCAAAAAGCCACGTTTATGCTAGACGATGTCAGCGAACTCATAGCTGGGCTCGAAGAAAAAACTCAACGTTTAGCACAGAAAGCATCGGGGGGCATCGCTCAGCTCACCAACGTTTCCGCTGCTATCAAAGTATTTTCACCGCTATTTAACAAAAATTCAACCCAAAAAGGGGATACAATGAACCAAAATAACTTACTCAGTTTCGCACTTGGTGCGGCAATTACGGGTGTTAGTGCGTTTTATGTTTATAAAAACAAAGATGAGCTTACATGTAAACTCAATGACCTTGAAGAGACATTGGTCGATGACTATGAAGTTTTAGTGGAGAAAGCAAAAACAAAATTTGAAGCCCTCAGCCAAGCGTTTCAAGAGACAACCCAAAAAGTGATGAACACCGACATGGACGATGTTATCAAAGGGAATGAAATGAAACACTTACTAAAAAAACTTGACAAGCTTCAAAAAGAGATACAAGTCCTCACTAAAAATTAATCCTTTGTAACACGGACCTACGCAGGACCAACAAGTGAGCGATTGGCTTTGCGTAAGGCTCTCAGCGTCGTAAGAGCGAGTGCGATAATCGCAGGGCCTAAGATAAATCCCCAAAATCCAAACGTCGCCAATCCTCCAACAATCGCAAAAAAGATGATAAATTCATTGACCCGTTTTTTACCGTTGCTCAGTTTTTTATTGACAAAATTAAGCAAAACCAATTTAACGATATTGTCAATAAAAAACGCCAACATGGCCCACGAATACGCCACAATAACGATCGCATTGAACGTATTGCCTTGAAAGTATTCATTTGCCGCAATGGGCATCCACACCAGCGCCGTTCCCGCAACGGGAATCAGGGATGAAATACCCGCTAAAAACCCTAACAATAGAGCATTATACCCATCAAAAAAAGCGATAAAAACACCAAAAGCGATTCCTTGTGCCGCCATCACACCCGTAAGCGTGTAAAACACCACCGCCATAGTCGTTGTCATCTCGTCTAAAAAATCTCGTTTGGTCGAGCGCTTTAAAGGAATAATCGGAAATAAAAACAGAATAATTTTGCGCCCATACAAGCTTAGAAAAAAGAAAAATACAATAACCATCGCCATATCAATTAACATAGACATAAACGTTTTAAGACCATTTCCAAGCCAACTCGCTAAAAAAGCGGTAATCTCATCCTTGTGCAATTTTGACATTTCAATAAGACTTTCAATGGGCGTCACAAGCCACGTCAAATAGCTCGGTAAATGCTTACTTTGCGTCTCTATTTGATCGCCAATGGCGCGAATCATATCGAGCGTATCGGAAGGATGACTGAGTAAATTAAATAAAAACAGCGTGATCGGTACAAAAATAATCAGCGAAAACGCTAACGTGACGATGCTTGCCGAAAGTACCGGTGCACTCTTTTTGAGGACGTTGTACTTGGTAAGAAATCGCTCGAGAAAGTGATGCAGTGGTGAAACGGCCATTGCCATAAGCAGTGCCACAAAAAAACTTTTTAAAAAGGGAAAAAAGAGCCAAAGGATGAGTACTAAAATACCACACCCAAGCCAGCGTAAAAAAGAGTTTTGTGCCATTATATATACCTTTGGGTTCCTGCATAAAATCAGTTAGAACGCATTATACACAAAACCCTTAGCTTCCAAGATTGAAGGCTTTTACGCCTCCTTGGAAGGCACTTTAATCGCTGATTTGGCAAAACTCACATACACATTTTGGGAAGGGTAGAAGTGGTAGCGTTCAAAGTATTCAAAACTCTCTACGCACTCTAAAACGTGATTGCCGATGACGATTTTGAGGGCAATCTCATTGGTTTTAGTGACATGTAAAACATCACGAATGACACCGGTTAGACAGATCGTATCGTCTTTACATGTAAAAGGCTCAATCGCGACTGAAATGTCGCGTGGGTTGATCGCAACGCCTCGTTTTTCGCCGATACGATAGCTTTTTGGAAGCGACATGCTTTGGGTTTCATCGAAATCAAAAAAGCGCTCTTCTCCACTTTCTCGCCATTTACCGACAATCAAATTGGTCGTTGAAAAGTCCATCAAACGCCCAAAGTGAAGCCCGACTTTGCGTGTGGCAATTTCATTGAGCCACAAAAGATCGTGACTGGCGATAACGATGGTGGTTCCCCACTCGCGATTGGCGTGTAAAATGGCATCGGTAAATTGTGGAACGCCGCTGTAATCAAGACTATTCGTCGGCTCATCGAGCAGCAGCATTTTAGGATGAAGCACAAGTCTTGAAGCCAGTGCCACACGTTGGGTCTCACCACTGGAGAGCTCATGCCATGCGCGATGCAAAAACTTTTTGGGCAAAAGTCCCACCAACTCCAACGCTTCATTCATCCGCTCTTGCGCATTTTCAAGCGTACCTCTGATCTTAAGCCCAAAGAGAAGATTCTCCCGTACACTGCGTTTGAGCAAGTACGGTTCAGGCAATAAAATACCAATTTCGCGCTTTACATGTAAAGGAATGGAACTCGCATCAAAATCGCGATAGTTTAATGTTCCACTCTGCGCCGCTTCTAAAAAAGCGAGGTGACGTAAAAGGGTACTTTTGCCACTGCCGTTTGAGCCCACTAGTCCTAAGATTTCACCCTCATATACCTGCAGTGCTTGGATGTCCAAAACAGGTTTTTCGCCATACAAGGTTCGTAAATTTTTGAGTTCGTACATTACTGTATTCATACGATGATTCTCGCGCGTTTTTTCAAAAAGAAGAGCATAAAGTTGAGCAAAAAGGCGATGCTCATCAGCACGATTCCAAGGGAGATGCCCATGGCAAATTCACCTTTGTTCGTTTCTAAAGAGATCGCTGTGGTAATAGTGCGCGTAAACCATTTGATATTACCGCCGATCATCATCGCAATCCCCACTTCTGCCACAACACGACCATACGCAGCAACCGCAACGGCAATGAGTGCATGTCGAAGTTCCCACACCACACTTCGGATCATCTGTGACATCGTCAAACCAAACGAAGCAAGGGTAAGGTAGAGTTTCTTCTCCATCCCTTCGACTGCCGTGGCGCTCAACGAGACGATAATCGGCAGTGCCAAAAGGGTTTGACCAATCACAATGCCCGGTAAAGTGTAAAGCAATTCATAACTTCCAAAAGGTCCCCGATGGGAGATAAACGCGTACACAATCAACCCTACTACGACCGTTGGAATGGCTAAAAGCGTGTCGGAAAGAAGTTTTAATACTTTTCGCCCAGGAAATTGAAAAAAGCCTAAGCAAAAGCCTAAAGGAAGTCCAATCATAATGCTAAAAATAATCGAGAGTGTTGAGCTTTTTAGCGTCACATCAATGGCGGATATTGTTTCAGGATCAAGGTTAATTAATAACCAAAAAGCCTCTTTTAAACCCGATAAAATAAAATCCAAAAATCATTCCCTCTTTTACATGTAATTTAAAAAAGATACGCTACACTACAAACATGCTAAATAAACATATACGGAGGATTATTCAATGTTTTCAGTAAAGAACCGCTTAAAAGGTAAAGTAATTTTATCACTTCTTGCCCTCAGTTCGCTCTTATGTGCCGCTGATCTTAAAATGGCGACAACAACGAGTACAGGGGATACAGGTCTTTTAGACGTACTTGTACCACAGTACAAAGCCGATACGGGTGTTGATCTTAAATGGGTTGCGGTCGGAACAGGAAATGCCCTTAAACTTGGTGAAAACTGCGATGTCAGTGTGCTTTTTGTCCACTCTCCTTCATCTGAGAAAGCGTATATGGAAAAAGGATTCGGTGTTGAGCGAACTCCTGTTATGTACAATGACTTTGTCGTTATTGGAACACCGGATATGAAAGCCAAATTTGCGGGTAAAAGTATTTCAGAGGTTTTCAAAATTATCGAAACTGAAAAGATTAAATTCGTCAGTCGTGGTGATAAATCAGGAACGCATGATAAAGAAAAAGGTGTTTGGAAAGAGGCTGTAGGTCACACACCTGAAAAACAACCATGGTACCTAGAAGCAGGGCAAGGCATGATCGCTACGATCAACATTGCTGCTGAACAAAAGGGTGTTACGCTGACGGATCGCGGAACCTACATCAAATATGAGGCGAACCACAAAGGAAATCCACCTTTGGTCATCGTTTATGAAGGAGCAGATGCTCTTAAAAACTTCTACTCTGTTATTGCGGTCAATCCACAAAGATGTGCGAACACTGATTATAAAGGTGCGTTGCAATTCATTGAGTGGGTAACATCTGATAAAATTCAAACGGAAATTTCTCATTTTAAACTGATGGATAAACAACTTTTCTATCCAGATTTTAAAACACGCGCAGCTAATTAATACTGTGGTTGCCTCGAAAGAGGCAACCTTTTACTTACTCTCTTCAAACTCTTTTTTATTTCGAGGCTTCAAAAACAACTCTTTAAAACGCTCATTCGCATAATTTTCAATATCGGCTTGTAATTTTCGATAATTTTCCATGTATTCAAGTGCAACGGGTGTGAGCGTAGTTCCCGCATCTTCACCACCACCTTGTTTGGTTTGCACCATCACATCGTTGATGTTTTTTTGCAAGATTTTGATGTGTGTCCACGCTTTTTTATAGTTCATTCCGATTTTTTCAGACGCTTTAGAAATGGAACCTTCTTGTTCAATCAGCTCTAAAATCTCCGTTTTGCCTTTACCAAACAGAAGCTCACCCTCAGAATTTTCGATCCACGTTTTGGTTTTTACATACAAACGTGAACGCTGTTTTTCTTTAAAACAGCCCAGCTCACAGTAGGTGACATCAATTTTTTTCTCTTTAAGCGTGCCTCGGATCTTTTTAAGTCCAATCCCCGCAGCGGCGGCACGCGCAGCTTTACATGTAACGCGATTTTTATCATCCAAAAGAGGTTTAAGTCTATTTTCTGCCTCTTCATCGTAGATGCCACCTTCAAGCTTGCCAAACTGACCAAGCTCACAAGAGTCGATACGAATATTCATCGCTTTAGCACACTCGCCTACGTCCATTGCGGAGCATTTGAGTTTTGCCGAAATTTTAAACGCATCGGAACAGTCAAGTTTCCCTTTTTCGTTCAAATATTTTTGAATCAGTTCTTGCATCTCAGGCATCTTCTATTCCTTAACTAAAATTCGTTGTGGATTGCGGTAGATATTCATCGTATCGCCTCGTACAAATCCAATCAATGTAAGTCCAAATTTCTCTGCAATCATCAATCCCAAACAGGTCGATGCAGTACGAGAAGCAAGAATCGGAATCTGATGCATCACGGCTTTGGCAACCATCTCGGAAGAGAGTCTACCACTGACCATTAAAAAAGCATTTCTAACATCAATGCCTGCCATTTGCGCTTTACCGACCACTTTATCAATTGTGTTGTGTTGCGCAATGTCTTCACCAATAAAAAAAGTATGTTCATCGGTAAAAAGCTTCGCCGTATGCACACAGCCTGTTTGCTCATACAAAGGACATTCGGTATAAAACTGTCCCATCTCTGTGCAAAGAAGCTCAGCACTGAGTGTAAACTCACTTTTTATCACTTTGGCTTCAATCGCTTCAGGGTCAATGTTGGCCGTCATACTTCTGCCACATCCGCTGATGACAACACCTTCGGCATTAAGTTTTTTGATATTGGCAGTATTGACTTTGGCTTCGATGTGTACTTGCATACCATCACCCAGGAGTTTGAGCGAAGTGACATCACTGAATTTTTCGATGATATTTTCACTCATCAAATAGCCAATAGCAAGTGCTTCTTGATCGACAGGCGTTGCCATCACTGCACCCACTTTTTCGCCATTGACATAAATTTCTAACTTGATTTCGCGAACAAGAATATCCTCTCGCTCAAACGTCTCTTTGCCTTTAACTTTGGTAATCTTCGTTGAATAAACTGGCTCCATAATTTTCCTTTAACGTGCTGCTTTCGCATATTGTACCACTAAAAAATAAAGAAAGAGCAAGAGATTTGACCCTCTTGCTCTTTACATGTAAAGCTTACATGTAAACCATGGGTAGTCCTAAAACTTCCCCTGATCCTTAAGCTTCTTATACCACGTACTGTGAAGAATCTTCACTTCTTCTTCTTCAACATAGCCTGTGATAATACTGTGCACGGCTCCTTTAATAGCAAACATAGACATATAGATATGTGTAATGAAAATTGCAAGGACTACAAAGCCCATCACATTATGAATAATCGCTGCAGCTCTTAGCAAGTCTATTTGAGACAGACCTGTTA
>Ga0302286_10000688_pt1 | contig 26828 bp, 24 predicted proteins | sample III_Fen_E2_3_FD_198765 | JGI IMG/M metagenome (GOLD analysis project Ga0302286, IMG submission 198765) | Peat permafrost microbial communities from Stordalen Mire near Abisko, Sweden - III_Fen_E2_3 | ecosystem: Environmental > Terrestrial > Soil > Wetlands > Permafrost | place: Sweden: Abisko...
TACCATGTGGATGGTATTTGTGTATCTGTTTGCACTGTTGGGACTGGTTATCGACCGTAAAGCAGATACGCTTCCATTTTACATGGCGCTGATGCTTATTGGCGTGTATGTTCTGGGGATCAAAATCCATGAACGGTATCTGTTTGCTGCGTTGGCGCTTTTACTGCTTGGTTACATTCGCACGCGTGATCGGCGGCTTTTATGGCTGTGTGTTGGTTTCTCCATAACCACATTCATCAACACCGCTATTGTGCTGGATAACTCAATCCTCAAAGGCGCCGAAATGGGGCACCTCAACGCGGATACGATTGTAGTTAATGATGCGCTGTGTGTAGTCAACATACTTTTATGTGCTATCGCAGGCTGGATTAGTTACACTGGTCTAGCGCCCACTCCGGCACTGACCACTGCGCGAATGCCGAAAACCAATACCTGCTACCGTAACGATTTGCTCACGCCCAAAGATGCACGGCTTCACCTCACAAAACGCGATTTCCTTATCATTGGCGTAACCATGGTGCTGTACGCCGGGCTCGCCTTTACAAACCTCGGCAGCACCAAAGCACCGCAAACCGCGTGGGTTGCCACCAGTGCTGATGAACAGGTCGTTTTGGAGCTGGACAAAGAACAAACCTTCAAAATCCTGTACTATGCAGGTGTAAGCTACAACAATTTCTCTGTATCAGTCAGTTCGGACGGAGTGAACTGGTCCAATGACTATCCCTGTGAAATGCGGGAAGGGTTATGCTACCGTTGGAACTATGCGATCACGAGTGTCGATCAGGGCGCCGATAGCGTAAAATTCAACGATAACAACAGCGACAATATCCTGTGGCTCACAGGCAAGTACCTGCGCGTGAATGCCGATTCTGCAGGGTTGAATCTCTGGGAGATCATTTTGCGGGATCAAAGTGGAAATCAGATCCCGCTGAAGCTCTATGATCATACTGGCGCAAAAGATGTCCTGGAAACCGCAAAGCCACCTGAAAACCTGATCGACGAACAGGATACGCTGGAAGGGGAACCGGGATGGTTTAACGGAACCTATTTTGATGAAATCTATCATGCACGCACAGCCTATGAACACCTGCATGGACTGGTGCCATACGAAACCACGCATCCGCCGCTTGGCAAACTGATGATGTCGGTCGGGATTGCGCTTTTTGGCATGACGCCATTTGGCTGGCGCTTCTCCGGTACCTTTATCGGTGTGCTCATGCTTCCGGCGTTATACCTGCTGGCAAAGCAATTAACCAAACGGCGGGACCTAGCGACCTTCGCAATGCTTCTGTTTGGTTTTGACCTGATGCATTTTACGCAAACCCGTATTGCAACCATTGATAGTTTTCCGGTTTTCTTCATCCTGCTGTCCACGTTGTGTATGGTTCGTTACCTGCAAACCGACGTATACAATATTCCTGAAGGCATATCGCCGGATATCAAACCGCGCGTATTCACGAAACCTTTTAGGAGAACGCTCATACCGCTTGGACTTTGCGGTTTGTTCATGGGGCTTTCCATCGCCAGCAAATGGATCGGGTTGTACTCAGCGGTCGGCCTCGCGGTAATGTTTAGCATCGCGGTATATCGTCAGTTCCGCACCGGGCTGGTCGCATTCGATGTGGATCTTGAGCACGACATGACCCCGATGCAAAAGCTTCGCGTATTGTGGGCACGGGATTTAACCATCAGACGACTTCTGGTTACCTGTGCGTTCTGTGTGCTATTTTTTATCGCGGTGCCAGCTTTCATCTACTACCTGAGCTATATCCCGTATCTTTCGCCAAGTGGACCCGTAACACTGGAACGGATCGTAAAAGCTCAAGTTGGCATGTATAATTACCAGAGCACGCCCGGGCTCGGGATGGATCATCCTTTCTATTCCCCGTGGTGGCAGTGGCCGCTGATTCTGAAACCGATGTGGTTCAGCCAGGACAAGTTTGAACCGACAGGTTTTGCAAGCACGATCATGTGCATGGGCAACCCGCTGATCTATTATATCGGTGCGGCTTGCATGGTGGCGATGTTTGTACTGTTGGTTGTTAAGTATATTGGCATAAAAGGTGGACTCCGGTTCAGACAGGGAGACGGAAACCTGACAGTCGGGTTGATTGTACTGGGCTTTTTGACCCAGTATCTCCCTTGGGTTCTGGTACCGCGCTCCATGTATATGTATCATTATTTTGCCAGCGTCCCATTCATTATTTTGGCAACAATGTACATGTTTAATCTTATCCCTAACGCCAAAGCAAAGCGTATGTTGTTGATTGGCTATGTGGTGTTGAGCGGCGTGTTCTTTGTGATGTTCTACCCCTATGCTTCAGGCATGTTGACACCAACCTGGTGGCTCGATTGGCTTAAATGGTTCCCTAAGCTCTATTATTAACCTGAAATGAGGGAAACGCGATGCTGGCCAGAACCATATCCGGTGGTCTGGAAGGTGTTAACGGTTTTCTGGTCGACGTAGAAGCGTGTATCAACAATGGAATGATTGGCTTTGACGTTGTGGGTCTTCCCAGCGTTGCTGTGAAAGAAAGCCGAGACCGCATACGTGCGGCGATTACCAACAGCGGTTTTCCATGGCCAATGAAAAAGCTGACGGTAAACCTTGCGCCTGCGGACATTCGCAAGGAAGGCACCAGCCTTGAGCTTGCAATCGCGATTTCACTATTGGCGGCACAAAAGCCTGAGCAGTTTTCCATGCTTACAGAGACGCTTTTGCTGGGGGAACTTACACTTCATGGTGAATTGTTGCCCATTCGCGGTGTACTGTCGATGGTGCTTGCGGCTCGAGCGGGCGGCGTCAAGGCAGTGGTTTTGCCCGCTGATAACGCACGCGAAGTGCAATGCCTTGGAGATATCAACATTTACCCTGCCGGTACGCTCAAACAGGTAGTTGATCACCTGACAGGGCAAACGGCGATTCCCTCGCAGGAACAAATGCCTTATAACCAACTTGTGGCTGAACAGAAGTTGGAGAATGACCTCAAATTTGTGAAAGGGCAGAAGATTGCAAGGAAGGCTTTGGAGGTTGCGGCAGCAGGTGGGCACAATTTGCTGATGGTTGGCGTTCCAGGCAGCGGCAAAACGATGCTTGCCCGCTGTTTGCCGGGAATTTTACCGCCACTTTCCTATGAGGAAGCCCTGGAGACCACCTGCATCCATTCAGCTTCAGGGGAATTGAAACGTGAAGCAGGACTGATGACAGAACGGCCATTCCGTTCCCCGCATCACAACGCATCTCTTCCCTCTATCATTGGCGGCGGCGCGAAGGCAAAACCAGGCGAAGTATCGTTGGCACATAACGGAGTCTTGTTTTTAGACGAATTGCCTGAGTACCAACGCCAAACACTGGAAGCGCTCCGCCAGCCGCTTGAAGACGGGTATGTGAACGTGACCCGTATCAGCGGTCAGGCTCGTTATCAAAGCCGGTGTATGCTTGTGGCGGGTATGAATCCATGCCCTTGCGGCAACCACGGCAGCAAGACGAAGCCCTGCCGCTGCAAACCGTTTGAAATCCAACGATATCTGGCGCGTATCAGCGGTCCGCTGCTTGACCGTATCGATTTGCAGGTAGAGATGGATGCTGTGTCCATTGACGAAATTGAGCAGAGCGAAGCACAGGAGGATTCCCATACCATTCAGCAGCGTGTACTGACTGCTCGAAAGCGGCAACTGGAGCGATATAAGGACGAGCATTACTACTGCAATGCGAACCTCTCACAGGAAGGTGTAGAAAAATACTGCATCCTGTCCCCAGAGGCAAACGCTTTACTGCACCGTGCTGTGGAGCAATTCCACATCAGCATGCGCGCATATGGGCGTATCCGTAAAGTGGCGCGTACGCTGGCTGATCTGGCGGGGCGTGAAAAGCTTGAGGTTCAGGACGTGGCACAAGCCATACAACTTCGCAATCTCGATGGACAGTACTGGAGGTAGCCATGCAACTTACCGAGGAACAACGCTGCCTGCTTTGGCTATCCACGGCAGAGATCGCGGCGGATCGCGTACGGCGGATGATGGAAGAACGAGGCTCTGCCAGAGCGCTATGGGAAGACTATTCGGCAGGTATCGCAATTACTGGCAATGCCGAGGCAAACCACATCCTGAATCGCTATCACAGTGAAATCGCCATGGATACTCTGTGTGAGCGTATCGAGAAAAAGGATGTTCTGCCATTATTTCAGGGAGATGCTGCGTACCCTGCGATGCTTGGGTGCATCAATGATCCGCCCTATGTTTTATACGGTATGGGGGATGTTGCGGTACTGAATCGCCCCTCTATTGCGGTAGTAGGTACACGCTACCCCAGCGCGTATGGTCGTAACATGGCGAGGGCGATCGCATTTGGGTTGTGCGAAGCGGGCGCGTGCGTTGTCAGCGGAATGGCACGTGGCATTGATGGATGTGCGCACGAAGGCGCTATTGACGCCAAAGGTCCGACGGTCGCAGTACTGGGAAGTGGGGTCAACGTACCTTATCCGCTTGAAAACATAGGGATTTACCGCAAGATTGCGGATGGGCTGGGCTGTGTAGTGAGTGAGTTTCCGCTGGACTCCACACCGCAAACCTATCATTTTCCGCATCGCAACCGCGTTATCAGCGGATTGAGCCATGCCGTTGTATTTGTGGAGGGCCGTGTCAAGAGTGGCGGCATGATCACTGTACGCACAGCATTGGATCAGGGCAGAGATGTATTTGCGGTTCCGGGATGCGTGGGGCAATCTGTATCGGAAGGCCCGCATACCATCATTCGCGAAGGAGCAAGGCTGGTAACCTCGGCGGAGGATGTACTGCTCGATTTGGGCATTGAGCCTAAATCGGATTTAACCGCCGATAAGGGCGTACTGCAACCTGTTGGCGATACGCCTGCGCAAAAGGCGATTTTGAAGGTGCTGCTCAGGGAACCAACAGGCATGGACGGTTTATGCCTTGAAACGGGTTTATCTGCCGATGATATGATGGCGGAACTGAGCGTGATGGAAATCATGGGACAGATTCGACGGGAAAGCGGAAATATTTTTGCTGTTGCGATTCGCGCAACCCGAACAGAGTAGGAGGAAGTTAAATGGCAACTACGGCAAACAACATAAAGCTGGTGATTGTGGAATCGCCTGCCAAGGCGAAAACCATTGAGAAATTTTTGGGCAAGGGATATAAGGTGGAAGCCTCACAGGGGCATGTGCGTGACCTGCCTAAGTCTCAATTGGGTGTGGATACAGAGCGCGATTTTGAGATGAAGTATATCACCATCCGCGGACGCGGTTCCATCCTTGCCAAAATCAAGAAGGATGCGAAAGCGGCTTCAAAAGTATACCTCGCGACAGACCCTGACCGCGAAGGAGAAGCGATTTCGTGGCATCTTGCGCAAACCTTGGACATTGACCCCACGAAGCCATGCCGTATCGAATTTCACGAGATTACCAAAAAAGCCGTAAAAGACGCGATTGAGCATGTGCGCGCCGTGGATATGGATCGCGTGGATGCACAACAGGCGCGACGGGCGCTCGACCGGCTTGTGGGTTACAAGATCAGTCCGCTATTATGGACGAAGGTCAAAAAAGGTCTTTCTGCCGGACGCGTACAAAGCGTAGCTACAAAACTTGTTGTTCAGCGCGAACAGGAAATTGAGGATTTTATCCCTGAAGAATACTGGGATGTGCTTGCGGATTCCACGGCGCAAAATGCCAAAGGGAAAAAGATATCTTTCCAATCCAGACTTGTCGCGCTGGATGGGCAGAAGGCTGTCATTCGCAACGAAGCGAGCGCATTCGCAGCAAAAAAGAAAATCATCAACAGCGCTTTTACTGTAGCCGCAGTGAAACGCGCAGAAAAACTCAAACGCGCTCAACCGCCGTTTACCACATCGAGCCTGCAACAGGAAGCAAGCCGTAAACTCAACTTTTCCACGGCGAAAACCATGCAAGTGGTGCAGCAGCTTTACGAAGGCGTAGATGTTGGTAAAGGCACGGTGGGCTTAGTCACCTACATCCGTACGGATAGCGTACGTGTGAGCTCTGAGGCTGTGGAAGCCGTACGTCAGCAGATCAACACTTTGTTTGGCACTGAATATTGCCCGCCGAAACCCAACGAATATAAAGGCCGCAAAAATGCGCAGGATGCGCATGAAGCTATTCGCCCCACAGACCTGACGCTTGCGCCTGACGCAGTGAAAAGCCATTTGACGCGCGAACAATACAGTCTGTACAAACTCATCTACACCCGTTTCATGGCCAGCCAGATGAAACCTGCGGTGTTTGAAACCGTAACGCTGGATATCCATGGTCGTGAAAAAGGCAAATCAGCATCGGTGGTAATAAACGCCGACAATCGCGATGGAGTAACAGAATTACGTTATTATGGCGAGCACATGACATTCGCAGGCTACCGAGCCGTATACATTGAAAGTGAAGATGACGAAGCCGAAGCTCCCGAAACCGCCATGCCTGACCTGAAGGAAGGCGATATCGTCACGATCACGAACGTGGAGACCAATCAGCACTTTACTCAGCCACCAGCCCGTTACACAGAGGCTTCACTCGTAAAAACACTTGAAGAAAAGGGCATTGGACGCCCAAGTACCTATGCGCCTACCATCACAACCATCATCAGCCGTGGATATGTGTCGCGTGAAAAAAAGCGATTGTACCCCACGGAACTGGGGCGTATGGTTACATCCATGATGTTGCAATACTTTGCGCCCATCGTGGATACAGAGTTTACCGCCTCGCTGGAAGATAAATTGGATGCGGTGGAGGACGGAAAGGTAGCGTGGCGTTCGATCCTCAGAGACTTCTATCCGCCCTTTGAAAAAATGCTGGGTGTGGCGGAGGAACAGATTGAGAAAATCGAGGTTAAGGACGAAGTCAGCAACGTACAGTGCGACAAATGCGGCGCTATGATGGTATACAAGATGGGGCGCTTCGGTAAGTTCCTTGCCTGCCCGAACTTTCCCACCTGCCGTAATGCCAAGCCAATTATCCACTATATTGATGCACCGTGTCCCAAGTGCGGCGCACGCCTGATGGAGAAAAACAGCAAGAAGAACCGCAAATTTTACGGCTGTGAAAAGTATCCTGAATGTGACTTTGTGAGTTGGGAAATGCCTGTGAAAGAGAAATGCCCCAATTGCGGAAGCTATATGGTTGAAAAGCGTACCAAGAAAGGTGAGCGCGTGCACCTGTGCGCCAATGAGCATTGCCGCTACAAGGTAACCCTCAAGGATAAAGAGGAGACGGACGAATGAACGTAACGGTTATCGGTGGGGGATTGGCAGGCTGTGAAGCGGCATGGCAGTTGGCGAAACGTGGCATACCGGTAACACTGTTTGAAATGAAGCCTACCAAAAAGACTCCTGCCCAAAGTTTGGATACAATGGCTGAACTGGTATGCAGCAACAGCTTGCGTTCGGATCGCCTCTCCAATGCTGTGGGATTATTAAAAGAAGAAATGCGTAGGCTTGATTCGATAATCCTTCAAAACGCGGACGCTTCCAGAGTACCCGCAGGAGGAGCGCTGGCGGTAGATCGGGAGAGCTTCTCTTATAAGGTGGATGAAGCCATCCACAGCCATCCCAACATTACCGTCGTGAATGAAGAGGTAACGTGCATCCCTGACGGGGCGGCAATTATCGCCTCCGGACCGTTGACTAGCGATGCGTTAAGCGATGAGATCCTGAAGATGGCGGGCCTTTCCACGCTTCATTTCTATGATGCCGCAGCGCCAATTGTGACAGCGGATTCGCTGGATCGCAGCAAGGTGTTTGAAATGTCACGCTACGAACGGGGTTCCGATTATTTGAACTGCCCAATGGATGAACAGGAATATATGGCTTTCGTACATGCACTACAAACAGCTGAAACGGTACCCGTGAAGGGCTTTGAGGAAAAAGCTGTCTTTGAAGGTTGCATGCCCATCGAAAGTATGGCGAAACGCGGTGACTTAGCCATCGCGTTCGGCCCCTTGAAGCCGGTTGGGCTGGCTGACCCGCGTACCGGAAAAATGCCCTTCGCGGTGGTACAGCTCAGACGCGACAATTTCAGTGGTTCGTTGTATAATATTGTTGGATTCCAAACGCGGCTTACGTTCCCTGAACAACGGCGTGTATTTTCAATGATTCCGGGGTTAGAAAATGTCGAATTTGCAAGACTTGGCGTGATGCATCGCAACACGTTTCTCAACAGCCCGGGCTTTTTGGACGATACGTTTCAGGTAATCAACCGCCCAGGATTGTATTTCGCAGGACAGATGACCGGGGTGGAAGGTTATGTGGAAAGCGCCGCAAGCGGCCTGCTGGCTGGACTTTCGCTGGCATACCGATTGCGCGGGCTGGAACCGCCGCACTTTTCCGGTCAAACGGCCATCGGTGCCATGGGGCGTTATGTGGCGTCAGCTAATAAGCATTTTCAGCCTATGAACTGCGCTTTTGGACTAATTGATCCGCTGGAATATGCACCGGGGCAGAAAAGAATCCGGAACAAGCAAGAGCGTTATGAGCGTATTTCGGAACATGCTTTAGTGGAAATCGATGCACTCATACGACAAATGGAGCACAATTACGCGCAGTAGAGCAAAAGTTACGCTACACTGGCAAAGATGGAGGAAATGTATGAAGAAATTTCTCTCGGTACTGCTAATGCTTACGTTGGTGCTGGGTTGTCTGCCGGGTTCGTCTCTTGCGGTGGCGAAACAGATGAATGAGGGTGTGCCCGTATGGGATGAAAGCACCGTAAAGCAATATGCGCTGGACTTTATTCATGGCAATGATTTTGAGCGTCTGTTTGGGTATTATGATTTGCAAATACGACGCTATATGCCCATGGATACCTTTTCCGCAATGCTGACCGAAATCGAATGGATGACAGGAGAGTTCGAGCAGTTTGGCACCTATACTTCCTTTGAGGACGAGGCGACTAAAACCAAAACGCATGTTCTGCACCTTTGCATGGAAAAACAGGATCTAGACCTGTACTTTACTCATAAGAACACGGTGGATGACTGGGAAGTAATGGCGGTTGAATATGTACCTGCTGCGGAACAGGAACTGAGCGACGATGCCGTAGCGGATACCAGTGCAGAAGATTCAGCCGCCGCAAAAACCGCCTATACAGAAACCGAAGTGAAAGTCGGCGCAGAGCCATATTTGCTGGATGGCATTCTTACGATGCCGGTTGGGGCTTTGGCAACGAACAGAGTCCCTGGCGTTGTGCTGGTGCAGGGTTCCGGCCCCAGCGACAAGAATGAAGCGATCGGGCAGACGAAGCTATTTGCCGATATCGCAGCGGCTTTCGCCAAAAAGGGCATCGCCACGCTCCGGTATGACAAGCGTACCTTTACCTATGGAAGCACCATGACGGCAGAGCAGATTTCTAACATCACCGTAGAAGAAGAAACGATTCAGGATGCAATCTCTGCCGGACAAATGCTTAAGGCAAATGAATTTATCGACACATCGCATATTGTGTTATTGGGACATAGCCTGGGCGCGATGCTTGCCCCACGTATCGCCTCAGAAGCCAATGGCGTGTTTAACGCGATGATTTTAGTTTCCGGTAGCCCAGAAAGCTTGCTGGATATTATGCTGGCGCAAAATGAAGACCTGCTTGCGACCCTTGAGGGAGATACGCTTACTAAAGCACAGGCACAGGTAGACGAGTTTGAAACGCAGGTAAACGCGTTGAAAAAGATAAAAAACGCTGCTGATGCCAAAGCGATGACAATCGCGGGGGTAAACGGTTACTATTTTTGGGAAATGATGCAGACTGACGCCATAAAGCTTATCATGAAGTTAAAATTGCCCACCTATATTGTGCAGGGCAATGCTGATTTTCAGATTTCTTTAGAAAACGGTATTGAAGCTTATGAGGACGCGCTGACTGGGAAAGATTCATTTGTGGATTATAAACTATTCCGCAATCTCAACCATCTGCTGATGCATTATTCAGGGGCAGCCGAAGCGAAGGGAACAATTGCCGAATATGACACCCCTGCGACGCTGGATAAGCAAGCGGGACGTGACTTGGCAGACTGGGTGCTTGCACTGGGTCAAAAGGACAACGAGGAGTGAACAAGATGGAAATGCGAGGAACGACCATTTGCGCTGTGCGTCGGGGCAACCAGGTTGCGATTGCCGGCGATGGTCAGGTAACCATGGGGGAATCAACTGTGTTCAAGTCCAGCGCACGTAAAGTGCGCCGACTGTATGATGGGAAAGTGATTACAGGCTTTGCGGGTTCTGTTGCCGACGCTTTCGCGCTTTGTGAGCGCTTTGAAGAAAAACTGACCCAGTGTGCCGGCAATTTAGAGCGCGCGGCTGTGAATCTGGCACAGGAATGGCGCGGAGACACGGTAATGCGCAAGTTGGAATCCATGTTGATTGTTGCCGACAAGGAAGAGATGCTCATTTTAAGCGGTAACGGTGAAGTGATTGACCCGGATGATGGCGTGGCTGCCATAGGTTCCGGCGGTAATTTTGCATTGGCGGCGGCTCGCGCGCTGGTGCAGAATACTCAGCTTACGGCAGAAGAGATCGCTGTGAAGTCATTACAAATCGCCGCCTCCATTTGCGTATATACCAATGATCACATTTCTGTGGAAACGATTGGAGGCTGATGGCATGAAGGAACTGACTCCCAGAGAGATCATGCGCGAGCTGGATCGATATATCATCGGGCAGGAAGAAGCCAAGCGCGCAGTCGCCATCGCACTGCGCAACCGTTATCGTCGCGCACAGTTGCCGGAAGAAATGCGAAATGAGATCAGCCCAAAAAACATTCTGATGATCGGCCCTACCGGTGTTGGCAAAACAGAAATCGCCCGAAGACTTGCAAAACTGGTAGATGCTCCATTTATCAAGGTAGAGGCAACAAAGTTTACCGAGGTTGGCTATGTTGGGCGTGATGTTGAGAGCATCATCCGCGATTTAATGGAAAACGCCGTCCGTATGGTTCGTTCGGAATTTGAGAAGAAGGTTGAAACCCGAGCTTCAGTAATGGCGGAAGACAGGCTGGTAACCTTGCTTGTTAACCCACCGAAAAAGAACAGTGGAAACCCCTTTGAGTTTCTGCTGAGCGGAAAAAAGGAACCGGAAGTTCCTGCTGAAGAGCAGCAACATCTGGCCGGAAAGCGTGAGGAGATTCGCGCTCAACTTAAAAACGGCGCTTTGGAAGAACGTGAAATTGAAGTTGAAGTTGAGGAAAGTATGCCACAACTCGAAGTGGGTGGCAGCAGCATCAATATTGGAGACATGATGGGCGGCATGATGCCCAAGAAAACGAAAATCCGTCGTGTAAAGGTCAAAGAGGCGCGAAAAATCCTGCTGGAGGAAGAGGCAGGCAAGCTGATTGACGAGGACGAGGTGCATGAAGAAGCGATCAGACGTGCAGAACAGCACGGTATCGTGTTTATTGATGAGATCGACAAGGTTGCAGGGCGGTCTTCCGGCAACCATGGGCCTGACGTCAGCCGTGAAGGTGTGCAGCGGGATATTCTACCCATCGTGGAAGGCTCAACGGTTAACACGAAATACGGTGCGGTGCGTACGGATTTCATCCTTTTTATTGCGGCAGGTGCGTTCCATGTGGCGAAAGTGACCGACCTGATTCCCGAACTGCAAGGTCGCTTTCCAGTGCGTGTGACGCTTAAAAGCCTTACACAAGATGATTTTCGCGCTATCCTGACCCAACCGGAAAATGCACTTACCAGACAATACGAGGCATTGCTTTCGGTGGATAAAGTATTTCTCTCTTTTGAGGATTCTGCAATCGACGCAATAGCGCGGGCTGCTTTTGTGATGAACGAAACAAAAGAGGATATTGGTGCGCGGCGCCTGTTCTCAGTGTTTGAGAAATTATTGGAGGATATCTCCTTCAACGCCGGCGGGGATGAGATGCCCAATGTGTATCTGAATATCAGCGAGGATTATGTGATTGATCATCTTGGCAAGGACGATGCGAACTTTGATACAAAACGCTATATCCTTTGACGCAAAATACCGAACCTTTTTACGCCGCCCGCGAGAAAGCTGTTGCTTTTTCACGGGCGGCATTGTATAATCATCAAGCCGTGTGTATAATGATGGCTGAGTCCCGTGCGATTTCAATGCGTGAACCCTGTCAGGACCGGAAGGTAGCAGCAGTAAGCGCTTTTTGGGATGTGCTGCGGGGTCGCTCGGCTTGAGTGCATACGGTTTTTCATAAATTGTATAGTATCGGTTCTGAAACAGCATTGGTTAATCGCGAGCCTTTGTTTTCCTCTCTTTCGAGAAAAAGGCACACATTGAAATGCGAATGGCTTCACCCAATAATGCAATGTGAGGTACAATGTTTTTGAATCGGTAACAATAAAGGGTAAGGGGAGATTTAATTTGAATTATTCCCATGTTATGACGTCCGACCCTGAGCTGTTTGAGGCGATCAATGCAGAGGTGTTGCGCCAACGCGCCCACATCGAGCTAATCGCATCAGAGAACTTTGTGAGCCCTGCCGTATTGGAAGCCATGGGCTCTCCCCTGACCAATAAATACGCGGAAGGCTATCCATCGCACCGTTATTATGGCGGTTGCCAATGCGTGGACGTTGCCGAAAACCTTGCGCGTGAACGTGCCAAACAGATTTTTGGTGCAGAGTATGTCAATGTGCAACCTCACAGCGGAGCACAGGCAAACACGGCAGTGTATTTTGCTATGTTGGAGCCTGGGGATACGGTACTGGGCATGAGCCTTTCCCATGGCGGTCATCTGACCCATGGCAGTAAGGTTAATATCAGCGGCAAATACTTTCATTTCGTCTCGTACGGTGTAGATGAGGCAACTGGTTTTGTCGATTACGACGAAGTTCGCAAACTTGCCAAAGAACATATGCCCAAAATGATTGTTGCAGGCGCATCTGCTTACCCGCGTGCGATTGACTTTAAACGTTTGCGTGAGATTACCGACGAGATAGGTTGCCTCTTAATGGTTGATATGGCTCACATTGCGGGCCTTGTTGCCGCGGGGCTCCATCAAAGTCCCATACCCTATGCGGATTTTGTAACAACCACTACCCATAAAACACTTCGTGGGCCTCGTGGTGGTATGATTCTGTGCAAAGAGCAGTATGGCAAAGCCATCGACAAAGCGATATTCCCCGGCACACAAGGTGGCCCGCTGATGCATGTGATCGCGGCGAAGGCTGTGTGTTTCCATGAAGCGCTTCAGCCGGATTTTAAAATTTATCAGCAACAGATCATCAATAATGCAAAAGCATTGGAAAACGCCTTCCGTGCCAATGACATCCTGATGGTTTCCGGCGGAACAGATAACCACCTCATGCTTCTGGATCTTACGAACACAGAGCGCACCGGCAAGGAACTGGAAGAACTTTTAGGCCTCTGCAATATCACGGTCAATAAAAATACCATTCCCGGTGAAAAACGTAGCCCCACCGTAGCCAGTGGTATTCGCGTAGGTACGCCTGCGGTGACTACGCGTGGCATGGTGGAAAGCGATATGGTTGTTATTGCGAAATTTATTAAGCGTGTAATCGATGGCGGAGAAGCTGCCACGGCTTCGGTCAAAGCAGACGTGCAGGAAATGATGAAACGCTTCCCGCTGTATGAAGGCTTCCCGAATGACTGACGGTACTTATGAAAAAGGCTTGACCGGCGAACGCAAAGCCGTTGAATACCTTACCAAAAAGGGAATGGTATTGCTTTCGCAGCGATACCATTCCCCTTTTGGCGAAATCGACTTGGTAATGAGAGACGGCGACACGCTGGCCTTTGTGGAAGTCAAAGCGCGAGATACAGGCAGGGAAGGATCAGGGTTGATATCGATAACCATGCGAAAGCAGGCAAAAATCATCAAAACAGCCTTGCAGTATATGACGGAAAACAATTGTGACTGTGCTGCAAGGTTTGATGTAATCGAGCTTACGAAGGATGGAATACAGTATATCATGGATGCTTTTGTGGGAAAAGAGTTTTAGCGGTTTAGGAAAAATTTAATAGCATTTGTGATATAGATGCGATTCATCCGGAATACAGACTACGCTTTAGATGGTTCTGATACTGCAATAATCCCCACAACAGTCAATACATTGTCTGCTACTGTAAAGTGTACGTCGAATCCCGCATAAAAAAAACCATAAACCCGTGTTGGATCATCCTGATAAGCGGGGCGCGGATCGCCAGCTAACACATCGAACAAAGTCTGCTGACGGTCGAGGGGGATAACGGCCAGCCAATTATCGGGGAAACGAACTTGTAATTGTGAAAATTGCCTTGTATCCGCAAACCCACCGGTTGCCTCCGGATGGCTGTCTGCATACGCGAGATAAGGTTTGATATCAAAGATTGGCGTATTGTCCATTAAATCGGCGCCAGAAACGATCAAGGTAGTACCTTTCAAATCATCATAGATGATATGATCAAGCCTTACACTGCTAAGACCGATGGGGTTAGGTCGGTTTGGGGAGCGTGTGGCGAACACACCCATGCGTATGTTGCCCCCGAGTCTGGGAGGGCGTACCATCGGTGACCATGTTTCCCGGTCAAAGCCTGAAAAACCCCAGATAAGCCAAAGATGAGTGTAGCCATCCAGTCCGCGCAACGCGTCTGGATTTCTGTAAGCCGGTTCGAAAACGATCTCAGATTGCAAAGTGCTGATCAGCCCACTTTGACGCGGAAGACCGAACTTGGTGGGAAAATCGTTATGAATGCGCGCGATCACTTTGAGAGTGCATTCATTATTCCTAGCATCAAGCTTCATCGAAAACCTCCTTGGTGTAATATAGTGAATCGATTCCGCCGGAATTTCCCAAAGCGATGATACAGATGCTTGGTGAAAGTCGCTTTGTGATTATTCAAAAAGGTATTTAAATACTGAGCATGCAATCGCGTCACAAAAGTGTAAATCGAGGGGTCTCAACAAAATCGGCGTAAAAGACCAACTTATGAATGCCGAAACGTACCCTCGGCAAAGCCGAGAGCACAGTGGAGCACCTAAAAAAGATTATAACGTTTACAGGGTTACCGTGCAACCCTGTAAAGTTGGAACAAGAGAGAAACGTTACTGCTGGTTGAGCCACGAAAATTCCGCTTGACAGCGATATCCCCCAACATTATAATATAATAGTTGTTTTGTGGTATCCTGCGTGTTTGGATACAGACGCGCAAAGCCATACAAGATTAGATTACGGCAAGGAGTTGTTCTGACATGTTCCGTACCTACCAGCCCAAAAAGATTCAGCGCAGCAAGGTGCACGGCTTCCGCGCTCGCATGTCCACCAAAAACGGCCGCCGCGTGCTGTCTGCCCGCCGTCACCGTGGCCGCAAGGTGCTCAGCGCCTGAGGCGCCCGTTGGGAAGCAAATAGCGTATCGGTTGGCCCGCCCCCATTTTTCTTGTTTAGGGTGAAGTGGGTACGGGCTTTTCCGGTATCCAGGGAACGCCGTACATGCGGCAGTTCGCAGCCGACGGGGAATGAGGGGTCGCATTGCAACAGCAACATCGTTTAAACAGGAACCGCCAGTTTACCTATGTATATCGCCGAGGTGTAAAGGCGTCAAACAAAGACTTGACGCTATTGTACGTTAAAAGCACACAGCAACGCATAGGGTTTTCGGTCAGCAAAAAGGTGGGGTGTGCAGTAATCCGCAACCTCACGAAACGGCGGCTGCGTGAGTGTATACGTCCGCAGCTTCCGGAGCTAAAAAGCGGTTTGTATGTGATTGTTGCCCATCCTTCAGCTGCAGAGCGCACGTACGCTCAACTCCAACGTAGTTTAGATGCGCTTTTGCACAAACTGGCCCTCCATCGTGGCGAGCAACCGCCTCCCAAACTGTAATGATGAAGTTTTTACTCGCAGGCATCCGTTTCTACCAGCGCCATATTAGCCCACACACGCCGCCTTCGTGCCGCTTTCAACCGACTTGCTCACAGTATGCCGTAACAGCGATTGAACGGTACGGTCCATGGAAAGGGCTCAGACTGGCGATATGGCGGATATTGCGCTGCAATCCCTTCTGCAAGGGCGGTTACGACCCCGTCCCGGAAGATCCGACCGTAACAATAAGGAGGAATTAACTCCAAGATGGATGCAATCAATACATTTCTGGCTGGTATTCTGAACGGTATCAACTCCATCGTCAACGACTATGGCTTGTCAATCGTAGTGTTCACTATTTTAATCAAAGTGATCCTTTTCCCTCTGGATCTGAAAAGCCGCAAGAGCATGCGCCGCATGACCTCTCTGCAACCACAGGTGGCCAAGCTACAGAAAAAATATGCCAATGACAAAGAAAAACTTAACCAGAAGACAGCCGAGCTTTACCGGAAAGAACGTATCAACCCCCTTTCCGGTTGTTTGCCGATGCTGATTTCCTTTCCAGTGTTGATTGCCATGTTTGCCGCGATGCGCATGGTAGCGAATACTGCATTGGCCAAGCAAGCCATTGATCTGATTACAACTGGCGCACAAACCAACGAAGGTTGGCTGTGGGTAAAAAACCTTTGGATGCCTGACAGTCCCTTCTCTGCGGTGATCGTGGATCACGCAAGTCTCAAACAGATACCTGCTGATATTTGGGCGAAAGTATTTCAGTCGCTTTCAGCAGATCAGGTTTCATTGCTGAGCCATGTTGAAATTACAGCGTCTACCATCGGGGGAGACACTATCTTTACAGCACTTCAAAACACCGCCGCCTATGCCAAGGAAACCGCGTTGTGGAGCACGATGCCGGAGATTAACCTGTTGTTGACGAAACTGTCGATTTATGCGCATAACAACGGTTTCTTCATTTTGCCGATATTGGCAGCGGTAACGCAGTTCCTGATGACCCTTACTCAGCCGCAAGCACCCAGCACGAGTGTGGATGCATCCGGCAACCCTGCTGCCAGCACCAATAAGTTCATGAAGTGGTTCTTCCCGATTTTCTCCCTGTACATCTGCTCCAGCTATAACGCCGGATTCTCGATTTACTGGGTGATGGCAAACTTGATTTCTTGGGCTCAAGGTCTGGTTCTGAACAGAATTTTTGACGAGCAGGACAAGAAAAAGCAAGCACTTGAAGCTGTCGGGGAGGAGAGCTTAAGATGAGAAGCATAGATTCTTCCGCCAAAACAATGGAGGAAGCCGTAACGCAAGGTTTGGAAAAGCTAGGCGTGTCGCTTGGAGATGTTTCCATTGATATCATCGATGAAGGCTCTAAAGGGCTTTTTGGACTGATTGGCGGCAAGCCTGCTCGTGTCCGGCTTACGGTTAAGGATAGCTCCGATGATTCGGATATTCTCTCGTCTTTATCTCTGGATAACGATAACTCCAAGCAAACGGGCAAAGAAAAACAGTTGAACCGAGAAAAGACCGAAGCACCCAAAGCTGGTAAAGCTGCAAAGCCTGAAAAGGGCACTCAACCCGAAAAGAACAGCAAGCAGCCAGTTGCTGCCAAGAAGAACGAAAAAGTAATGCCAACGGAAGTTCAAGCAACCTCAAGCACTCAACCTATCGGCAATGTTACGCTGCTTGATCCGGAAACAGCACCAGGCAAAGCACAACGTTTCCTGATAGAAGTAACCCGGATGATGGGCGTTGATGTGTCGGTAGCTGCCAGTGTTGATAGCGAAGGCAATGTGCGCGTTGACATGCATGGGGATACGCTGGGAATTTTAATTGGCCGCCGCGGCGAAACGCTGGATGCACTTCAGTACCTGACCAGCTTGAATGTGAACCGTGGGCAGGAAGAGTACACGCGCGTGACGATCGATACCGAGAACTATCGCGCCAAGCGTGAGGAAGCGCTGACTCGGCTTGCCAACCGTATGGCAAACCGCGCTGTCAAGACTGGCCGTAAAGTGGTAATGGAACCGATGAATCCGTATGAGCGCCGTATCTTACACAGCGCTTTGCAGCTGAACGAAGCGGTAACCACCCACAGCGAGGGCGATGAGCCAAACCGCCATGTGGTAATTACGTTGAAATAAGCAATCGCGGAATTCGCCGCGCCGTCGGGAATTTTCCGGCGGCGCTTTCCCATTTCTACCCATTTATGGTTCAAAGAGAATGTTTGAATTGTTAGCGATTTTCACATGGGATAATGCTGAAAATGACTACGATGTAGTTGTGATTTGCATTGAAACGAGGTCATTGCGTAACTATTGTTTTTTGTGGAGCAAACCCGAAGAATCCTCGGTTAGGGAGATAGGGCAAAGCTGAATTGACTTATTGTGAAAAAAACGGCAATATGATATAATCATTCCATAGAGTATATTAGTATTATAAATGAAGCGTGCTGCGTTTTCGGAACGGAATTCCAGTTCCAGACGTGGGGGGAGGATTATCCATGGCTGGTTATGTATCTGAGGCTGTGATCCGGCGATTACCCGGTTACTATCGGCACCTGAAAGAGCTTGAATCGGAAGGGGTTAAACAAATTTCTTCGCAGGGCTTAGGCGAACGGATGAAGTTGACTGCATCGCAGATTCGACAGGATATTAACTGCTTCGGCGGTTTTGGCCGACAGGGTTACGGTTATAGTGTTTCGGAACTTCGTGAGCATATCGGGAAGATTTTGGGCATTGATCGCGTTCATAAGATGGTAATCATCGGCGCGGGAAATATCGGCCGTGCAGTTGCACTTTCGGATTCCTTTCCCGCCAACGGATTCCAAACGGTGGCCATCTTCGATTCTGATCCCAAGAAGGTGAGCACAGCCATCGGAACAGTCAAAATTCGTGATGTCGATACGTTATCCGAGTTTTTAGCAAGCCAAGAGGTCGATATTGCCGTACTGGCGGTACCAACCCCCAAAGCTCAACAGGTTGCGGAGATCCTTTGTAAAAACGGCGTTAACGCACTGTGGAACTTTGTTCCTGTAGATTTGAAGCTCCCAGCGAATACAACAGTAGTAAACGTACATCTCGAGGAAGGGTTGGAGATTCTCTCCTTCAAGATGAAACAAAAGGGAGAATAAACACTGAACAAGAATGGAATCAAGGGGGTGAGCGCATGGCGTGGGAAGATGATTATGACCTGAACAATCCTTCAATGTACACGCCCCGCGATACTCCGGTGGTACAGAAAGCCGGGCAGCGAACAGCCCAACCGTCCGATGCGCAAACTTCTATCGAACCAGACTATATTTTTGATGAAGAAGAACCGTGGGACGAATCGCTGGATGCAATACCGGCCTATCGTCGTGTGCAAAGACAGAATGCCGTCGCTCAAACACAATCCGCAGTTGAAAACCCTTACGCAAAGCGAAGAGTACAACCTCATAGAGATGAAAAAAAACACGCGACAGGCGATACAGCAGTCACGTCAGAAATAAGCGGAGGGAATCCAATTGTTTATGCCAGCGTGATTGCCGGATGTGTGGCTATATTGATTGCTATCTCTGTAATGATGATGCCTCAAATGGCAGGGTACTTTTGGAAAGATCTGGGGAACTTTGCTTTTATCAATGGAGAGATGCTGCGCTACGACAGTGGTCTTGTAGCCAACTATAAGCAGTATCGTGATTACCTCAAACAAGATATGATTTATCAGGGCATTTTTGTGGATGGGGTACATGTTGGTGGAATGACACTGACCGAAGCGGAAGCGAAGCTTACCAGCAGTGAAAACACAACGGCGAATGCATTCTCTGTGACGATCAACATTGGTAACAAAAGTTGGACGATTGATAACACGAACATCACTTCAACCCGAACTGTAGAAAAAGTGTTACAGCAAGCTTATGCACTGGGACGCCAGAACACAACAGGTATTATTGGCACAAGCCTAACACCTTTTCGTGAACGTGTAAACACTGTAGTTGGAATGCTCAGTAATTATGTCTACCTGAAAAGTGATGCAACATACGATCATGATGCCGTTAAGCAAAAAGTTGATGAGATTGCTGCCTATGTAACGCGTGAACCGGTAGATTCTCAGATAGCCACTTTTGATCCCAATACACGCAGCTTTACCTTTACGGATGATCAGGCAGGCGTAACCATCGATAGCAACGCACTGTATAATGACGTGATTGCAAAACTGGATCAGGGAGCAGTCGGGGCCACCATCAGCGTTACCGCTCAAATTACTACGCCTGCCGTTACAAAAGCGGACATGATGAACAGCTTTAAGCTGATTGCTGCTTACACCACCAATACCATAAGCGATAAAGAACGCAACAACAATATCAATCTTGCATGTCAAGCCATCAACGGCAGAGCATTAATGCCCGGAGAGTCATTCAGCTTTAATGCATCCACCGGCCAACGTACAACAGATAAAGGATACCAGAGCGCAGGCGCTATTGCAGCCGGTCAAAGCATAGAAGAGGTTGGCGGCGGTATTTGCCAGGTAAGCTCAACCCTATTTAACGCTGTTGCACGCGCTGATTTGGAAATTGTGAGCCGCAGTCCGCATGCGTGGCCCAGTACCTATGTCAACTATGGTGAGGATGCTACGGTCAACTGGCCAAATCTAGATTTCAAGTTTAAAAACAACAAAACAACGCCCATCTTTGTGATTGCCTACTATAAAGATCGAAAATGTTCCGCTGAAATATGGGGGATGACCTTGGGTACAGGCGTCACCATTGATCTGGATTCGAAAGTCATCAAAACCATGGATCCACCAACGGATGTGCTCTATAGGCAAAACACGTCATTACCAGTAGGGACGAGCAATGAAGCCGTTAAAGCTCGCAAAGGATATGTAGTGGAAACCTACAAGGTATGGTTTAAGGACGGGCAGGAAGTCAAACGGGAACTAATGCAGACATCCACCTACAAGGCGTACCAGCGAGTAATTGAATATAACTGACAGTAACGAAATTTCGCCTTATAGGCGGAATAAATAGCAACATATTCGCTGGACGACATTGAGTTGCCATGGGATCTTGTTCTTATCATTTTGGAATCAAATGTATCAAGATCAATCCCTTTCCATAAACTTCGGCTCGCGGCAGGCGAGCCGTTTTATAAACAAGGAGCACTTATGGATGACAATATGCCGATTGGCGGACAGCGGTTTGAATGTAGGTATGCACGACAATGCGGCGGTTGCAACCTGACAGAACTGGGATATTACGACCAACTGGCAATGAAGCAGGCGAAGGTAGCGCAGCTATTGAAGCCATTCGGCCGAGTGGAACCTATCCGTGGAATGGAAAACCCATTTCATTACCGTAACAAGGTACACGCCGTGTTTGCCTCTGACCGTCGCGGAAGAATGGTATCCGGGGTTTACCGCCAGGGAACCCATCAGGTGGTGCCTGTGGAAAACTGCCTGATTGAAGATGTGCGCGCGGATGCGATTATTGCGACAGTTCGAAGGTTAGCAGAGGAATTTCATTTTCAGGCTTACGATGAGGATCGACATACCGGCTTTTTGCGTCATATGCTGGTTCGAGCGGGTAAGCATGAATTAATGCTGATTCTAGTAACCTCAGTTCCCGAATTTCCATCCAAGAATGCTTTTTTAAATGCGCTTCTCGCTGCTCATCCAGAACTGACGACGGTGGTGCAGAACACTAACAACCGTGTAACCAGTATGGTGCTGGGTAAACGTGATATTGTGTTGTTTGGGAAAGGTTATATTGAGGACACACTTTGTGGAAAGATTTTCCGCATCTCGCCGCAATCTTTCTTTCAGGTCAATTCTGTGCAGACTGAAGTGTTATATAGGCTGGTAGCGGAAATGGCAAACCTTACAGGGAAGGAGACGGTGCTGGATGCTTACTGTGGGGTGGGTAGCATTGGGCTAACGCTGGTAGACAGATGCAAAAGTTTAATTGGCGTGGAGCTTAATCCACAAGCTGTGCGTGACGCGCAAGGCAATACCCGACGGAACGGGATTACCAATGCGAACTTCTACTGTGATGACGCCGGCCGTTTTATACGTCAATGCGCCATGGATAATTATCCAATGGATGTGGTATTGATGGACCCACCCAGAAGTGGCAGCGATGAGCTGTTTCTCAGCTCGCTATTATATTTGAAGCCTCGTTGTGTTGTCTATGTTTCCTGCGATCCGGTAACGTTATCACGCGATTTGGGATACCTTCAAAAAGGTGGTTATACGTTGCGACGGGCTGTACCAGTCGATATGTTTCCAGCGACCGAGCATGTGGAAACGGTTGTGCTGTTAACGTATCGATAGCACCTAAGCCCTAGATATACAACTGAAGTGATTTTTCATGATATATAAGTATTCTTTGATTGAATACACGGATATTCAAAAGAATTCAGAGGGAGGTTCTCTATGAAAGCTACCGCACAAACCGTTATCAAAATGACTGTGGTAAAAAAGAATGGCTATTGCCCTGTTTTTGAGGTTGGGGATGAGATTGTGATTAAGAAGCATTGCTTCGATACAAGATCAAACCCTCTGAGTAAATACTGTTATGCGACGCTAGCTGATCTGCATCCACAGTGCAATGCGCTTCGAAAACAACCAGTGGGGTGCAAAGATGAGTTTGTTTGCCGTGATCATGGCATTATCGAAATAGAGCTGGAACGGATGGCAGACGAACGCTATGACTATGAAAGGTGCGCACCGTCTCCAGAATGAAACCATTCCGGTTTGTTATAAATGCAGATGAGATTGCGATCGGGATCGCAGCGGAACAGAGAATGTAACGGGATAATGGCTAGTTTTCGCAAAAACTCCTGTTACATTCATTCTGTGAGCCCAATGATACCAGAGGATTGCAAGAGAATTGTTTTTAAACCACGTAGACAACCGTCTTGATAAAACCAAGCAGGTACTTGCCAGGGAAAAATGCTTTCAAAGTTACGGTGCGTGCAAATGCAAAAAGGAATGATTGCTGGATTCATGATTTAAAAACGAAGGTATAATAATTTTGAATGGATTGCATCAAACAGTACAGAAAGCGGTGACAACTGTGGAACATGTTTTTACAACGGTTATTCATCAGGCAGAAGGTCTGGACGGGGCATATGTGGTAATCCCCTTCGATGTCGAGCAAACGTTTGGCGCAAAACGGGTCAAGGTAAAAGTATGGTTCGATGGTGTGTTGTACCGCGGCTCAATTGTTCGTATGGACGGTGAATATCTGGTGGGTCTCACAAAAGAAGTCCGCAACCAGATCGGCAAACAGCCAGGCGCTCAGGTTGAGGTTCGGGTTGAAAAGGACGAAGATGAACGTACAGTGGAACTGCCACAGGAACTGAAGGCAGCATTGGAAAATCAACCTGAAACGCTGGCTTTTTTTGAAAAGCTTTCCTATTCTCATAAACGAGAGTATACGCTATGGATTGATGGCGCTAAAACGGATGAAACCCGATTGCGAAGGATCGAAAAAACGTTGGAGATGCTAGTCGCAAAAAAGACGTTCCGCGATAAATAACAAAATCAGCGACCAGCGGCGAGAACCGCATGGCAAAATCGACGCAAAGTAACGAACCCATTGGCAAACGATGATTGTGCTTTTTTGATGATTGCGTGCAATCTAAGCATCTATCTTATATGGTTTATTCAGTTACTAATGAATAGAACTGCCACAGGAGGCAGATTGAGAAACGAGTATAACGATGAAGTTGGGTACGCCGATAGAAAACCCGGAGGAATCCATTCATACTTGCGAAATGGTTTTACTATATTTTGGCGGAGAGTCCTGTAATGTTTGCAGGGACATGTTTCCTAAACTGGAGAAGATGTTGAGCTTATATCCGAAAATCAAGCTATTAAAAGCAGAGCCCGAAAACCTACCTAAGCTTGCAGCCGACTATCAGGTTTTCTCGGTTCCGGCTATTATTTTATGGATACAAGGCAAAGTAACGGTCCGTGAAGCGGGAATTATCAGTTTGAACCTTCTGGAAACGAGGATTGCAAGGTATTATCACCTTTTCTGCGAAAACAATTGAAGGATGCGGCTGTTTTCCATTCTATATCGAAACGGGCTTAAACACGCCAATATAAAAGCTATCAATGCGAATTTTGAAGGAGAAATGAAAGTGGAGATAACAGTACAAGTGAAAAATGGCGTGCGCTGTGCCTTGGTAACGGGAGAGGAACTATTGATAACCGATGCCCAATCAGCGCTGGATTTGATGATGACTGTACGCTACGATACGGACAGCGATCGCATTGCCTTGCACAAAGAAGCTGTAGCCGACGCGTTTTTTGTTCTCAGTTCGAAACTGGCAGGCGATGTACTACAAAAATTCATTAATTATCACACCAAGTTGGCGATCATTGGCGATTATTCTGGATATACCAGCAAACCGTTGAAGGACTTTATTTATGAAAGCAACCGAGGGCATGATATTTTCTTTGTAACAACAGAAGAGGAAGCAATCGAACGTTTAAGCAGGGCATAAAGGATGACGAGATCGATTAAAAAAGTGAGCTCTTTCATTCAAACGGAAGTATACAGTTTAAATCCCAATCGGTATAACAAGTGCAATGTTTGCGATCTATGGATTTACGGTTATCAGATACCAAAAAGAGTCGGCATCAGGCGTGATCGCCTGGTGCCGACGTATACTACCTTTAAAAAATGCTCCGATGTTTGAATCAATCCGTAAACAGCGGATGCGGTTCAGTGCAACCATACGTGAGAGCCACTAGATGGAAAATGACCAGCAACTCTCGTCAGCGGATTGATCTGCCAAGTCTTCAAGCGATACACTATTCACATAATCATTCACCGACTTGTACAAACCTTCCCAGAACTTTATGGTTTTGCAGATGGGATAGCGAGAACATTGGTTAGGCTGATCCTCCATACAAGCAACAGGATACAGATCGCCCTCCACCACACGTAGAATTTCTCCGATGGTATAGTCTTTGGGGTCGCGCGCCAACAAATAGCCGCCCTGATTGCCTCGAATGCTTCGAATCAGGCCGCCTCTGTTCAGCAAAGTTACGATCTGCTCCAAATATTTAATCGAAATCTCCTGCCGCTGCGATACCTCTTTCAGGGTTACTGCTTCACCGGTGGAATGCTGCGCCAGGTCGATCATAAAACGTAACGCATATCTGCCTCTGGAAGAAATTTTCACTCGTGAATCACCTCCTATCGGCGATTATACCACGGGAAAAGTATGATAACAAGATGGGAGGAATTTTGAAAGAAAGCAAAATCGATCGTCATTCGTATACGATGCCCTTATTTTCAACGAAATGTGGCATGAGTCCATTCAAGAATGCAACATTTCTATGACTAGATTCAATCTTACCATCGTGTTACGGTGAATAGTGGGGTGCCCTAAGATACACGATGAGCCGCTTCTTACAGCCGATTTTTGGATGATGCAGATGTTACAAATTTCTCTTGCGCTAAACAAAATCGTTCCTTCTCTTGACCCAATAACACGAATAGGATATGATAAAATCCAACGAGAGGAGTGTATAGCAATGAACCTCCTGATCACCGGTGCAAAAGGATTTATGGGTAAAAACCTGTGCGCGACGCTTCGCACACGCGATGTGAATTTATTCTTAGTCGATATGGATACGACAAAGGAAGATTTGCAAAGAGCAACTTTGGATGCGGATTTTGTGTTTCACCTGGCCGGGGTAAATCGACCAAAAGACGACTCGGAATTTCAGACAGGGAATGCCAATTTTACACAACATTTGCTCGACTTGTTGGAAAACGGGAAAAAGCCGCCGGTACTGATGAGTGGTTCCACTCAGGCTGCGCTGGATAACCCCTATGGGCTGAGCAAGCGTGCGGCAGAAACCGCCGTTTTAGCCTATGGCAAACATAATGAAGTACCCACCTATCTTTACAGGCTGACAAATGCATTCGGTAAATGGAGCCGCCCAAACTATAACAGCGCAGTGGCGACCTTTTGCTACAACATCGCTCGTGATCTTCCCATTACGGTTAGCGACCCGACTCGGGAAGTTTGCCTGAATTATATTGACGACATTGTTGCAGAGTTTTCACGTGCGCTGGACGGTTTGCCAACATTGGGACAAGATGGCTTCTGCCTTGTTGAGCCAGAATATACGGTTACTCTGGGACTAATCGTGGAACTATTGCATCGTTTTCATGACAGTCGGTCAACGCTGAATCTCCCAGACCAAAGCGATCCTTTTGTGCGCAAGCTTTTTGCCACTTACCAGAGCTTTTTGCCACCTGACGAGTTTGCTTATCAGCCTGAAGCGCACGCAGACGAGCGTGGCTCATTTATGGAGCTTCTCCATATGGGTGGCTATGGACAGGTCAGCCTGAATGTATCCAAGCCGCATATTGTGAAGGGAGAACACTGGCATAACACAAAACATGAAAAGTTTATAGTCGTTGCAGGGAATGGCGTGATCCGTTTTCGCAACGCTTGTGATAACGTGATGTATGAATATCCGGTTAATGGCTATACGCCTACAGTGGTGGACATTCCGCCGGGCTACACCCATAACATTGAAAACCTTGGGGATACGGACATGGTAACAATAATGTGGGCGAGCGAAGCGTTTAATCCAGACAGACCGGATACGTTGCGACTGCCGGTCGTGCCGCAAGAAGATGGGGGAGAAAAGAATTGAAGAAACTCAAACTGATGACCGTGCTTGGAACACGACCTGAGATTATTCGCCTTTCGGCGGTTATGCAATGTGCTGATCGATATTTTGATCATATTATGGTTCATACAGGACAGAACTATGCACCGGAACTCAATGATGTCTTTTTTCGTGACTTGAAACTACGCAAGCCAAATTATTACCTAGACGCCGTAGGGGCTGACCTTGGTGAAACAATGGGTAAAATTATCGCGAAAAGCTATCGTGTGATGGTACAGGAGAAGCCGGATGCCGTGCTGATTTTGGGGGACACCAACAGTGCGCTGGCTGCGGTATCCGCCAAAAGGCTAAAAATTCCAATCTTTCACATG
>Ga0302286_10000691_pt1 | contig 26787 bp, 21 predicted proteins | sample III_Fen_E2_3_FD_198765 | JGI IMG/M metagenome (GOLD analysis project Ga0302286, IMG submission 198765) | Peat permafrost microbial communities from Stordalen Mire near Abisko, Sweden - III_Fen_E2_3 | ecosystem: Environmental > Terrestrial > Soil > Wetlands > Permafrost | place: Sweden: Abisko...
CTGTGCATTGATGTGATGGTTGAATATTTACATGTAAGCGCGCTCAGTCACGATGTCATTTTAGGTTCTATCTTTGGAGGAATCGCTGTTGGAATTGGTTTGGGACTTATCTTTAACGGTCATGCTTCGGCGGGCGGGTCTACGATTATCGCCAAAATTGTGGCATCAAAGACGAGTATTAAAGCCTCTTCGGTGATGCTTTTTATTGATATGCTCGTTATTCTTGCGATCGCATTTATCTCTAAAAATGTTGACTTGGCACTGTGGAGTATGGTGAGTATTTACATAACGGCTAAGAGTATTGATATGTTCTTAACGCGAGGACCCTCTAAAAAAGTAGTCCATATTGTCTCGACAAAGATTGAAGAACTGTGTGACCAAATCGTACGTGTCTTGGGTAAAAATGGAACGATTGTTCAAGGGGATGGTATCTTGGAGCATGAAAATAAACGTATGATTTTTTTAGTGGTCGAAAATCGCAAAATTCAAACACTCAAAGAGCTGATTCAAAAAGTGGATAAAGAGGCATTTATGGTGGTCATGGAAGCCTCAGAACTTTTGGGGCGTGGGCATTAAAATTTGCTCTTAATATTGATGCTAAACTGATCGTTTTGTTTATCTTGGCCTGTTTTATCAAAAGAGACGCCGAGATTGAATCCTTTGGAAATTTCATTGAGCTGAAAATTGCTGTAAACACCTGTGTAGGAGAGGTTGGTTTGGACTTCACTGGCAACGACGTAACGCGATCCTAGCGTAATGTCTTTGCGAGGAGAGTAGTTCAGATCAACCGCGTATGCAGCGGTATTGGGTGTGTAGTTGTTTGAACTCAGTACCGAAGAGGTTGGCAGAAGATGATCTTTCCCCTCTAAATCACTACTGGCACTACGGCTACCTTCGCCGACTTTAGAGTAGGCAACGTAACTTCCAAAATTTTCATAATTCACCTGCGCTTTAACCCCAAATGCATTGCTCGTCACAATGTTACTTTGCTCCATTTTTTGACGATACGTATCGGCATAATAGTTCGCACTCAGTTTATAACCAAGATCATTGGCGCTTCCATCATAAAGTGCTTCTGTATAGTAAAGTGTGTTATCGTTGCTACTTTGACGTGTTTCGGTGGCAAATGACTGCGTTGCGACCTCAAGGCGAATACCTTCTATGGGAGCTGTTTTGTAGTGAAAAAGAATTTTTTGGGTTTTAGTACTGGAAAAGGGACTTTCATCATCGTTTGCTTCCGAGTAATTGGCATTGATTTTGTGCGTTAGATTGCCATCAAGTAAGGCATCCATTAACGAATCTACTGCAAAAAGGGAATGGGATAAAAGGGTGAGAAGAAGGGTTAATTTTTTCATGATAGGTGAAAGCGTAAAGCCACCGAAATGGCTTTACATGTAAAGCAAAGAAGAATGATGGATTACATCATTCCGCCCATGCCTCCCATTCCGCCCATGCCACCCATATCTGGCATTGCAGAAGCTTTGTCTTCTTTTGCATTGGTAATTGTAGCTTCGGTTGTCAACAGTAAACTTGCCACTGAAACCGCATTTTGAAGCGCAATACGTGAAACTTTAACAGGATCAACGATACCTGCTTCAAACATATCAACATACTCACCTGTTGCAGCGTTAAAGCCATAGTTTGCTTTGTTACTCATAAGAACATTGTTTGCGACAACGCCAGCATCAAAGCCTGCATTTTCAGCAATTTGTTTCAAAGGAGCTTTAAGCGCACGTGTAACGATATCTGCACCAATCGCTTCATCGCCGCTAAGGTTTAATTTAATTTTTGCGTTTGCAAGTAAGAATGCAGAACCGCCACCAACTACAATGCCTTCTTCAACAGCCGCTTTGGTTGCAGAAAGTGCATCATCGACACGGTCTTTTTTCTCTTTCATCTCTGTTTCAGTTGAAGCGCCTACTTTAATGACCGCAACACCACCACTGAGTTTTGCTAAACGCTCTTGAAGTTTTTCTTTATCATAATCACTGCTTGTTTCAGCAATTTGTGCTTTGATTTGTCCAACACGTGCATCAATTCTTGCTTTTTCGCCATTGCCATTCACGATAGTTGTGTTGTCTTTGTCGATCACGATACGTGCTGCTTGACCAAGATCTGCCAATGATGCAGCTTCAAGTGTACGGCCTAGCTCTTCACTGATCACTTCACCACCGCTGATAATCGCGATGTCTTCAAGCATTGCTTTTCTTCTATCGCCAAAACCTGGAGCTTTAACCGCAGCGATGTTAAGGACACCTCTAAGTTTATTGACAACGAGTGTTGCTAATGCTTCACCGTCGATGTCTTCAGCAATGATAAGAAGAGGTTTACCTGTTTTTTGAACTTGCTCAAGTACTGGAAGAAGGTCTTTGAGGTTAGAGATTTTTTTGTCATACAATAAAACAAATGGATGCTCTAAAACCGTTTGCATTTTCTCAGGATTGGTTACGAAATAAGGAGAGAGGTAACCACGATCAAACTGCATACCCTCAACAACGTCTAACTCGTCTTGGATGCCTTTAGCTTCTTCAACAGTAATAACGCCGTCTTTGCCCACTTTTTCCATTGCTTCAGCGATTAACTCACCGATGACGGTGTCTGAGTTTGCAGAGATGGTTGCAACTTGTGCGATCTCTTTTTTATCTTTAACCGCTTTTGCCATTTTTTTAAGTTCAACAATGATTGCTTCAGCTGCTTTGTCCATACCACGTTTCACTTCAACAGGATTTGCACCCGCAGTGATGTTTCTAAGACCTTCTTTGAAAATAGCATGTGCCAAAACTGTTGCAGTCGTTGTACCATCACCCGCTTGATCCGCAGTTTTTGATGCAACTTCTTTAACCAGTTGAGCGCCCATATTTTCAATCGTATCTTTAAGTTCGATCTCTTTAGCCACAGAAACGCCATCTTTTGTGATGCTTGGAGCGCCAAAGCTTTTTTGAATTAAAACATTGCGACCACGTGGTCCCATCGTAACTTTTACAGCGTCATTAAGTTTTTTAACGCCTTCATAAAGTGCATTGCGAGCATTGTCAGAATATTGAATCTCTTTTGCCATGTTTATTTCCTTTGTCTATTGATTGATTATAAAACGCCTAAGAGGTCGTCAGTGTTCATTACTAGGTATGTTTTACCGTCTAAAGTGAGCTCTGTACCTGCATATTTAGCAAATACTACTTTGTCCCCAACTGAAACAAGACCTTTCTCTGCAACTTTTGGACTTATCGCTCTAACAATACCGCTAAGAGGTTTTTCTTTAGCATTGTCAGGGATGATAATACCTGAAGCAGTAGTAGTCGCTTCTTCAATTCTCTCAAGAAGCACTCTTTTTCCCAATGGTTTAAAAGTCATTTGTATGTCCTTTTGACTAAAATTTTTAGCACTCGCTTATTTCGAGTGACAAAATTTTACACAAATACAGTTCAAAAGTCAAGAAAAAAGTGCCAAAAGTTTAGTCTATTGTACTCAATGTTTTTCAGTTTTTTTTCATATTTGATAAAAGTGGCACTGATTAACCTAAGTATAAGTTTTATGACTATATAATGCCAACCTCTTTTAACCATGTCAAGGTAGCTCAGCTGGTTAGAGCGCTGGTCTCATAAGCCGGAGGTCGAGGGTTCGAGTCCCTCTCTTGACACCACTTACTCTTCACAAATCCTTATATTATCGAACTTTTAAACAACTAAACTATAACTTTTAATTATTGTCTTTAGAGTCGGAGGTCTTAAATTTTGACCCATTTTTGGCACAGTTTGGCTCGCTTTTGGCTCAGAAAAATACTCGGTTTTTATCTTCACTTTTTGCCTATATCATTGAGATATGTATATGGAAAACTCTTTTAAGATTTTTGCAACCCGTTAACCCGTAAAATATAACTTTAATAATGGGTTGAATGTATCTTAAGTAGTGTTTTTATTCTATCTATTCAAAGAAAAATAATGTTAAAATCAAAAAAGAAAGAATAATATTTCAATCGCGTTAATTAATTAGGATCAATTACAATGGCAACAGCAGAACAGTTAAAATCTTTAATCAAAGCCCATTTTTCTGATAATGATGAAAAATTTTATACGATTTCATTACAAATTGCTGCCCATGAATCGAAATTAGGGCATGGAGCTCTTGCTCATGAAATTCGTGAAATTCTTGATAAACAAAAGTTAAATAGAAAGGCTATTTTAATTGCGGTTCCTCAAGATTTACAAGGATTGATTCTAACAGAAGAACCAGAAGAATCAAAAGCATCGCTTACTATAAACCAAACTCTTAGAACACGCATAGATAGGATTATTCAAGAGTTCTATCAACAAAATAAATTAAAATCATTTGGATTAAAACATCGTCGTAAAATTTTACTTGCAGGTGCTCCTGGGACAGGGAAAACAATGACGGCAAAAGTTTTAGCACACGAACTACGTTTACCGTTACATATCATACAATTAGATCGTGTTGTAACAAAATTTATGGGTGAAACAAGTGCCAAATTACGACAAATATTTGACATGATTCAACGAGATAATGGTATTTATTTTTTTGATGAATTTGATGCAATTGGAGGAGAACGATCATCAGAAAATGATGTAGGTGAAATGCGCCGAGTTTTAAATGCTTTTTTACAGTTCATTGAGCAAGATAAATCAGATAGTTTAATTCTTGCAGCTACTAATAACCCTCACTTACTTGACAATGCGTTATTCCGTAGATTTGATGATATCTTGTATTATGAGCTCCCAGAAGAAATAGAACGTAAAAAACTGATCAAAAATATACTTGGAACATTTATTTCTGAAAAGCTCAATTGGGAAGAAATATTAAATACTAGTAAAGGGTTAAGTCAAGCTGAAATTGATCATGCTTCTCGAGATGCTATAAAAAACGCTATTTTGTCTAATGCAAAGAAAATTGATATAGAAATATTTATACAAATGTTAAAAGAGCGCCATAATATTTATAGTAGAAGGGATAGCCAAATTTAATGCAAAGAAAATTGGATCATATCAAACTTGAAAAAGCTCCTGAAGTATTGCCTTTTACAAGTCCTCATTCCGGTGGGCCACCTCCTCATATATTTGAACGTAATCGTTTAAGACATGGAAACAAACTTTTAACTGAAATTAACCAAGTCTTTGAAAGCATCCGACAAGAAAGAGCTCAAAGTGAAGGTAAACGAAAAGGGGGGTATTTAGAGTTCGTTAGTGAACCTGGGTATGAAATCCCATTAGAAAGCCTTGAAGAAATGAGGTCAAAAAAAATTCGTTTATTGAATGTGCGAGAACAAAAAGCCAGTAATAATGAAGATGATAATCCTGTTATGTTGGCAACAGTATATGTTGATCAAGATAAAGAAGCATATTTTTTAAGAAAAATTGAAAAATATCTCGATGAAAATAAAGATCGGACACCGGATACTCCTAGCAATAAAGCATTAGTAAATAATATTGCTGAAATTAGAAGTATTTCTTTAGTTGAAGCTCTTTGGCAAGATCCTATTGCATTAATTCCTACTGAGCAATCACAATGGTGTGAAGTATGGTTAAGGATTGATAATGAAAGTGAAGAATCAATTGCGCAAACTATTAATAATTTTGAAGCATTATTACTAGAGGCTAATATTAATGTAGAAAATCGAACTTTAAAATTTTTAGAAAGAGCAATCAAAGTAGTTTATATTAATCGAGCTCAACTTGAAGCATTAGTTAAACTATCTGATGATATTGCAGAACTAAGGCTTGCAACTGAAGCAGCTACATTTTGGTCAGAGCTGGACAATGCCGACCAAGCAGAATGGGTAAACGATTTATCAGAAAGATTAAATCTTATTAATTCTGAAACAGCCATATGTATATTAGATACAGGGGTAAATAATGGACATCCCTTATTATCACCAGTATTAAATGATAATGATTGCCACAGTGTAGATCCTGCATGGGGAGTTTATGATCATGATAGCCATGGAACGCTTATGGCTGGAATTGCTACTTATGGTAATTTAGAACAACATCTTACATCTCGTTTAAGTATTCCTTTAACTCATAGGCTTGAATCTGTTAAAATATTACCCCCTCGAGTTCAAGGGATGAATCAAGTTCATTTTTGGGGGCATATTACACAACAAGCAGTATATAGGGCTCAAATAGAGGCTCCTAATAGGAAAAGAATTGTTTGTATGGCTGTAACATCAAGTGAAGCACGTAAGAGAGGGCGTCCATCCTCTTGGTCAAGTGCAATTGATCAACTTATTGTCAATCATGAATCACAAAAATTATTTATTATTAGTGCAGGGAATTCTGAAAGCCTTATGAACGCAGCTCAGCAATATCCCAACCATCAAGTAACAGATGAAATTCATGACCCAGGTCAATCTTGGAATGCATTAACTGTTGGTGCATATACTGACTTAACTCAAATTACAGATCCTGAATATGCAGCATACAATGCTCTTGCCCCAAGAGGCGGACTTTCACCTTTTACTACTACATCAATGAATTGGGAAAAGCATTGGCCTATCAAGCCTGAAGTAGTTATGGAAGGTGGCAATCTTGGTATAAACAATGATGGGAGCTTCTTCACTGAATGTGCAGATCTGTCTAAATTATCAACTTACTATGATTTAGCAAATAAACATTTTGAATATTTTAATATGACTAGTTTAGCGAGTGCTCAATTATCTTGGTTTGCAGCACAAATTCAAAATAAATATCCAAATTTTTGGCCAGAAACACTTCGCGCTCTAATTGTTCATTCTGCAGAATGGACAGATGCATTAAAGCAGCAATTTCTTCTAGGCTCGACAAAAGCACATTATAAACAACTACTTAGAATGTGTGGCTATGGAGTTCCTAGGTTAGAAACAGCCTTATATAGTGCTTCCAATTCGTTAACATTAATTTCAGAAAAAACTATTCAACCTTTTGATAAGAAAAAAACAAAAGAAATGCATTTATATGATCTTCCCTGGCCAACTGAAATTTTACAAAGTTTAGAACCGCAAACAATAGTAGAAATGCGTATCACACTTTCTTATTTCATAGAGCCAGAACCTGGAGAACGGGGAGTTGATAAGGGTAGGTATCGATATGCTTCGCATTTTTTACGTTTTGATTTGAAATCGCCTAGTGAAAATAAAGAAGAGTTTGTGAGAAGAATTAACACTGCAATGCGACAAGAAGAGGATGGGCGACCTAATACTGAAAGTGCTTCCACTCATTGGCTATTAGGTTCTCAAGTTAGGGATAAAGGGTCTATTCATTCTGATATATGGAAGGGAACAGCAGCTCAATTAGCAGATTCAAATATTATTGCTATTATTCCAGGAATTGGTTGGTGGAGAGAGTGTAAACATTTAAACAAAACACAGAGTTTAACTCGCTATTCACTGATCGTTTCAATTTCAACTCCTGAAGAAACTATTGACATCTATACACCTGTCGCTACAAAAATTCGTATGAATATTCCAGTTGAAATTCATGTATAAAAATTGAATTAAATAAATTATGTATGGAAATTCTTTGAATATAAGCAGAATTTTATAACCCGTTAGCCCTCAATTTCCAACGGGTCAACGGGTTAACTTTTCCAATAAAAACTCCCTACCTCACTTACGCAAACAATCTATCAATGCCCTTGTCAATCTTTGCAATATCCATGAGTCCATTTTTAACGTAGTAATCCATTGTTGTAGAGAGCTTTGTATGACCTAAATACTTTTGAGCAAGTGTGATAGGCATATTATTCTCAACAACTGAACTCGCAAAGCTGTGACGAGTAGCATAGAGTGTTTTATAAGTGATGTTTAAACGCTTTAAAAGGGGCTTTAAATACGTTTTAACGATTGGGCGAGACTCGAAGTATGGTTGCAAGGTTTGTTCATTAGGAAAGACCCACAAATCACTTTTTGCAGTTTGCTTGTGAATTTGCAACGCTTCTTTTACAGGGGAGGGCATATAAACGGTGTTGACGATGTTCGTCTTAGTGGATTTTAACTTGCCATGCCTTTGACTTCTTTGAATGGTGATGGTATTGTTCTCAAAGTCAACATCACCCCATTGTAAAGCTAATGCTTCACCCGTTCTAAGCCCTGTGTTAAACGATAACGTAAGGAATGCTTTGAACCACCCTGTAGCATTTTCAAGGATACGCTGTACTTCCTCTTTACTGTAATACTTCTGGGAAGAATCACTATTGCTCTTACTGAATTGCTTTGATTTTTTATCAACAAGTGCCAACGGGTTTTTATCAATCATTTCATTGACAAGAGCATAGTTCCAAATGAAGTTAAAGGTTCGATAGTATTTATTGAAGCGTGACTTACTGAGTTTGTGAGACTCAATCAAGTTGTTCTTCCACGCTTTTAAGTCAGTAACCTTGATATCTGCCAAGTGCTTATTGCCAAAGTAGGGCTTGATGTACTTTGTATAGATTTGAATGTAATCGTTATGCGTATCCTCTGCACGGTTGTGTCTATCTTCATTTAATGCTGTTAAGGCAATGTCATCAATGGTGTAGTTGCCATCATTGACATCATTGTTTGAGAGAAAATGCTCCAAAGCAAGGGCATATTTGTCTCGCTCAGTGCGTTGTAGGTTTAAGGGCGTATCATCAAGTTTTAGGCTAAAACGGTTACGATCTTGACCATTTTTTCGGTACTCATCGACAAGCCGATAATCCAAGCAAATCTTGCCACCTTTACTATACACTCGAACACTTTTTAGCAAGTCTTCATGCTCATTAAAGCCTTGTGGTACTTTGGTAACAGGCTTTGAAGAGGGAAGGGCTTGTGCTGCCTTTGGTTGTTTAAGTTTCATTGTATTTCCTTTTAATGGTTTTGAGATATGAGTAAGTAGTTGCCCTTCTTACTCATATTTTTAATATATTTTTGTGACGTTATTCGTAGTCACTTACATCTGATGGAATTTTTACTTCCACCTTTGTTAATTGCCATCTTCCTTTGATGCCATAAATCTTGTTGTTTTTGTACAGATCAAAGCTATGATCTTTTTGAGAAATAAGTTTGTCTCTGACCTGCCTCGGTGTGCTGTATGGATTTTTTCTATGATATAACTTGCACCATTCGCCTAGTTTTGAAAAAATTTCACTTTGATCTAAATACTGTACATTCTTACCGTGTAACGCCTCAATAGGGTGATCCTGTAAAAAATCGCTTAAAACATCAAGCTCACACAGGTAATCGGATGTAGCTGATTCGATAAGATTCGATTTGCTGAATTGCTGGTTCTGAATCAGCCTCTGAAGTCCCTCAAGAGCGAAGTTAAAGAAACCTTCCACTTCGCTTGAAAGCTTTGAAGACAGATGAATATCTCTTTGTGCTTCAGGTATCTGTTTGTTAAATGGTAAGAGGATCATTCTTCTAACAAATGCCTCGGTTCCTTGTTGCATTAGCGGCAATTCATTCGTAGCTATCATGAATTTTGGAGGTGCTTTTAGTTCTGCAGCTCCTTTATACAATTGACGGATGGTCGTTGTTTCCCCAGAAATCAACGCCTTATACGTGCCAGTATCTATATTTTTTATAGTAGCATCGTTAGTTATATTTAATACTTTGCCCATTAACATTGTCCGTTTTATTGGATCTGCTAGTTCTGATAGGTTCATATGCGAAATATTGGTCTCATCGATAAGCTGATGTACCAGTGATAAGAGCACAGATTTACCATTTGCTCCTGTTGCCCCAAAGAGCCAGAGAGCTTTCTCGTAATTTAAAAATTTATGCGGTAGAAAAATGTATCCGCAAAACTCTTGTAAAACTTTTATTGCATTTTCCTCTTCTACCACATCATTCAAGAACTGCATAATCTGTGGGCATTTTGCATCAGGATTGTAGTTATAAGGTAATTGCCATTTGAATCCATAAGATGGTTCATGTTGTAATGTCTTAATCTCCCCATCTTTGGATATGCAAAAAACACTATTTTTCATGTTTATATAAACATCTTTTTTGTTAACGTATCCATTAAGGGGACGATACATTGTTCTTAGTTCGGTCAAAACCTGATTAATAAGATATGCCATTGGGTTCATGTAGCCGAGAGTTTGTTCTATCAACCCTTTGACCAGTACGTATTTTTCGGTTTCAGGATTATCAACTGCATACCACTTCCCATAATAATAAATATGTAACATAGTTGCATATGAGCATATAGTTAGTGCACAATTTTGCAAGATATTTTGCAAAATAATGTCAACTTGTTTTTCTTCATCCTTTACATGTTGACGAGGAAGGGAACGAATAGCTTCATCCAAAATGTCTTCAAGAAGGGTTAACCCTTCTCTCACCAAGGTTTTATGTGGGAGGACAAGAAAGGGGATTTCTTTCTCTTTAATGTGATAATAAGCGGTATCTTCGCATACATAGCACTTGACGTTTAAAAACTTTCCTTGACGACTGACAACGCATGATGGTGTAGCATCATTATGAGCATGTGCCTCTGGATGAATGCAGCAGTGAATAGTTTCGCTTTCACCATCTTGGAGCATTTGGGAGAGTTCGTCAACGCTATATTCGTCACCAGCACTTGTCTTAACAAGTTTTGCTCCATCGAGTTTTATTCTTTTTCCCTTACTTTTTGCCTCTTGTGGAGTTACAGAAATCTGAGTGTTTTCAGCCTCTTTTTTTAAGTATTGGGAAATATCCCAATACTTATCGCCTTCTATTGTATATACCTCTTGTTCTGGGTTGCAATAGTAAAAGCGTGCCAAATCTTTACACGCTTGATCTGCGTGAAAGGTATTAATCAATCCTTGAATAGCCTGTCTATAAATAGTTGGATCATTGATTGGTTCTTCCAAATCGAGAAAAATACGAAATCGATCTCGGGCTTCGATAGGTTTATCATTTTTTTCTGCCTTTTGGTGGCTCTTTGTCGTAACAATGATACTTTTGTAGCCAGTAAGCATTTTGATGGCTTCTTTTATTGCAAGACCTTCGTCTACGTCTAGTACGATCACATTTGCAGAAACAAAATTTTTACTACTTCTTGTATTGTCTTTAAAGACAAAAGGTGAGTAGTTGTTTTTTACTGTAATGTCTGGAATCTTTTGAAATTCCACCTCGGTTGGGTTAAAAATTAATGCTTTGGCATTATTTTTTAGAGCAATAGATAATTCCATTTTTATATCCTCGTAATATAAATAGGTGAATATTGGGTATCTTATGCATCAGTACCCAATGCCTATTTTGAATTTACAATCTAGACTGATGAGGGAAGTATAATCTAATGCCTTATCGGGCAAGAGCAATCAAGTCATTATTTTATGAATTCTAAAAGCCCTAAATTTAGGGCTTTTAATTATTCTTCTTTTATGAGATAAGCGCAACTGAATACGGGGCAGGCGTTAGTCAAAAAGTTTATAAAAACGTCAAAAAATTTGTAAAAATGCTAAAATATATAGTTCCAATATGGTTTTATACGATGATGGACGTCATTAAAACAAAATAAAAGATGTAGTGTGCAAAGAAAAACGTTTATTGAATATTTAGGTGTTTATATTGATGATACTGCTGTGGATGATAATGGACAATCTCAACTGCATGTAAAACAACTCTACAAATGTCAAAATTCAACGGCTCACCCAAAAGACTTCTATTTTACTAGGTTAAATAATGCAGATGACAAAACCTATATTGCAGGTAAAGATCTTTTGCGAGATAGAGTAAAGTGTCCTAAATGTAAAGAATATACTAGAACGAGAATACAACCATATATTGATGAAGAAGAGAGAGCAGAATTAAAAAAAAAGTTATTCCAAAGATTACAGTGTCCCAAGTGCAATGAACATGGTGATGCCATAACAAAACTAGGACTACAAAACCTCACAGAAGATGAATACACTTATTCATGTGTAAAGCAGAAGGGAAAAACAAACCGCTTTTATTGTAACCTTCATTGTAAAATCAAAAGAGGACGGAACTTTTATCAACGGCATAAATATGAGTTCCGATATCGAGAGGAAAAACAAGTTCTAACACTTCAAATCTTTTTAAAAAAAATCTCTCCAAAGGTATATACAAGAGTCCGTGAGATATACAATAAGAAAGAAGTATACGATATAGGAAAAAACAAAAATGAATTATTTAGGCTTTGCCTTAAAATAGGATTTTCACAAGCTTTATTAGCGAAGATATTTCATACGAATCAAACCAAAGTTTCAAGAATAAAAAGAAAAATTACAGCTCAGGAGAAAAAAAACACGAACAATCAAATCGAATTGTTAACTTTTGTTGAGCCTATCATATTTAGTATTCCTAAAATAGATTCTGAATTTTTTTCTACATTGATTTATATATCCCAACAAAAATTAATGAGTTTGAATGGAGACATTACTTCTGAGAAGTATAAAAGTTTTTTAGATAATTTATAACCCGTTTACCCGTAGAATGACGGGTTGAACGGGTTATGAATAGATTAAAAAAATTATATGAATGCTAATAACTATAATAAAGAAGTGAACTATCGACTTTAATAGCCGACGGTTCACTTCTTTAAAACGCTTATCTCACAAGGCTTTGCAACACTTTTCATCTTGTATCGTGCCAAATCTTGAGCCTTTTATATGGCAAACAAGCCACTTTTTGACTTAAATTTGATATTGCCGCAGCTTGTTTAAAATCTCTTTTGGCACGATCTTCGACTCAAGTATCAAGCTCACACCAAAATCATTATCAACCAAAATAACGATCTCCAATACATCTCCCTTTTGCTCTATCAATTCGATATGCTCAAATAAACCATCATTAAAAGAGGGCAGTTGACATTTTGAAAAAAGAAGAGGGCTTTTGAGAAGCTCATCGAAGTGTTCAATGATGATGAAGTAGCCATACTCAGGATAAACAAAATCACTAGGTAGTCTATCGAATGAGTAGATGGCATATTCTTTTAATGCAGGGTTCTTAATGAGGCTTACATCACCTTTATTTAAAAGCTCTATCATGGTTCGAGCTTTTTAGAGTGGTGGCTCAAAGTTTGGCGAGCAGACATAATGGCAATAATGGCTAAAGCGGTACATCGAATTATGATGCACATTGTGGTTTGATTTTTCACGGGTGTTTCTCCTTAGAATTGATTTACATGTTTTTAATATATTCCTTAGAATTTTTAATCCACTCTATATAAGAGGGTATAATATTGTTCTATAACATGTAGTACGGAGCATTGATGTCTATTTTATTTGAGCCGCTGAATCCTATAGACCGAATCAGCGAATATAAACGATATTCTTCACTAGAAAGAGCACAAGTAATTTATGGCTATTTATTTGAGGGCTTGTCGCATAGAGGGCTTGATGAAAAATATTTATTTTTAAATGCAGATAATAGCAAGGGATATCAATCTATGGGTATTTTACATCACGTAGGCATTACTGGTAAACATAAAGGAGTTTTTTCTAACACCAATTTATCAGATGCTATTCATTTTTTAGATACCTACAATGATGCTAATTATGATTTAATTTCTAAATATTTAAAGCAGTATTCATATCTGGATACAAAAGTTTTAAACACAAAAAAGCAAAAATATCTTTCGGAAGTCATCGAAGCATTAAATTACTTTGGTGGAGAAGCTTCGCTTATAGATATCTATACGTATATAAAGAGTAATTATGAATATACGTTGAGTGATGAAGTTGTTCACTCATCGATTAGAAAAGCAATTTATCACCATAGTAGCGATGCAGATTTGTTCGAAGGTAAAAATGATTTGTTTTATTCTATTAAAGGTAAAGGTCATGGTTTATGGGGGTTGAGAACCTATATACCTACGTTAAATCAAATTGATTTAACAGAAGATGACAATGGTTACCCAGAGGGAAAACAACAATTAAGGATCCACTTAATAAGAGAAAGAGACCCTCGTGTTATTCGAGAAGCAAAACGTAGATATAAGCAGAAGAACGAAGAACTTTCTTGTCAAGCTTGTGGATTTAATTTTGTAAAAGTATATGGAGAAATTGGTGAAGATTACATTGAGGGGCATCATATAAACCCTGTATCTGATCAAGAGACAGAGAGTATAACACGTATTGAAGATATTGCTTTATTATGCTCTAATTGTCATAAAATGATACATCGAAGAAGACCTTGGCTTTGTCTTGACGAACTGAAAAAATTGATTGTGAAATCATAACTTTTGATAAGTGCCATGTAACGTGCAGAAAAATAAAGCAATTACTTCTGTCTTTCCAAACACTTATATAATTATGTACCTAGAATTGAATTTTTTCTAACACATTAATAGTAAAAGGTAATAAATGACTGACGTAGAATTAAGTCGACAGATTAATGATGTTATCGCTAAGGATTATTTAGAAGCAGTTGAATTTATTGAAGTTAATCCAAGGCATTCTTTAGTTATATTTAGAGATATCTTATCATATCTATGTGATGAAATAGCCACTTTCAATAATTTAAATTTACTTGGTAATACGCTTGAAAAAAAGATTAAGCAATTATTTTTTGATCAAATTATTGATCTAAATTTTAACAACATACTGAACAATGCACGACAGCTTGGAAATACAGGTGCTCATAAAATCTATATAGGAAGAGAATTAGAAGACGAAAAAGAATTTTGTAGAATCTATAAAGAAACTCAACTAGAAAGTGCTAGAAATGCAAGAAATTTAATTGTAGATGCTTTTATAAATACTTTAAATTGTCTAAATAAAAAAGTACTTACTACAAATATTGATTATGTGGTAATTGCTGAACAAGAATATAAACAAATTTTTTATGATGCTATTATATACCCGTCTAACAAAGCGAAATTAAAAGCTGGGGTATTGTATGAATCTATGGCTGAAAATGAATTTCAAAAAAATATACTTTATACTACAGAAGAACAGTTGCTTCATATTCAAAATTTATATCAAAATGCAGCATCATGTTATCAAGCTGCTTTTAAAATGAGTGCTGAAGTAGACCGAAAAATTAAACACCCAAGTAATTCCAGAAGTATTGACGAAATAATTTTACAAGATTGTGATTTGGAACCACTCTACAGGTACAGCAAAATATTATGTCAAAAAAAAGATGGTAGTAATCAAGAAGAACTTGGGCTAAAATATTTAAAAATAGCTTCCGACAGAAAGCACCCTGATGCTACAGCTTATTATGCAGCATATCTTTATGAAGTTTTAAAAGACTATAACCAAGCTTTTGAATATATGAATAAGACCTATGTTCAAGAAGTTCCTTTAGTTCACCGGTTATTTTGCCATTATTATAGTAATAAGGAAGTTGATTCTGTAAATTATGAACTTGCATTACAACACATAAATATAGCAATTGATCTCAATTGCTCTGATGCTTTATTTGTATTAGGAGAGGCATATCATATTGGCAGTTTTGTTGAAAAAAATGATACTTTAGCTGAGACATTTTTAAAAAGAGCAATAGAAAAGGGTAATCTTCAAGCTAGAAAATATTATTTATTTACTTTTCAAAAAGGTACTCAAAAAATTGCTAAAGAAATTTCTTCATTCTTTAAAGAATTAAGTAAGCAAATTTCAGTTGATAACAAAAATAGTAATATCCCAAAAATTGAACGTAATAGTATTTGTACATGTGGCTCAGGTAAAAAGTACAAGAAATGCTGCGGTCAATCAAACTAATGATAGAAGAAATATGCCTTTGTAGAATTGGTTTGGGGAAAGTAATGTAAGGTCATTTCAATATTTTGGTTTTATTCCTAATAGAACTTCAAGCGTGGAATAGAAGAATCGCCCTTATGGATGCTTTTTTATTTTGAAGTGTAATAAAAATTTCTAATTTAAAGCTCGTAATTACGAAGTATTGTAGTAAAATTTCATACAACTTGAATTGCCTCACTTAAGATTATAGAAGTAAATATTAGCTAGTTCTTTTCTTCAAAGAAAGCTGCAATAGGCACATTTAAAATTTTACTAATTTTCTGTAAGTGTTCAATATTGAAGTGTTTATTATTGGTGTAAAGTTCAGCGGCAGATACTAAGCTAACAGACTTGTAACCCATTTCAAGTGATAACTCCAACTGCGTTAAACCCTTTTGAGTTCTAAATTTCTTCACATTCTTTCCAATGGTTTTATAAAGAGTAATTGCCTCTTCATCGGGAAGTGAACGTTTAGTCATTTTTCTAACCTACTATAGTAAATTTTTTGACCAAGTTTAGTTATAATACATTTTTCCATCAACCCACTGTAGTGGGTTTGTGTGGAGTATTCTAATTCAATGTAGGAGTTTAAAATGAGGATTTTAAATGTCGGGTGGATTGTTTTTGCGATGATGATCGCAGTATTAGGTTACACTTTTTATGGTGCGTTAAGTCATGGAACATCTATTCTTGAAACCCTGAAAGTTTCTGGTGGCGTATTTGCCTTTTTAGGTATTGGTTACATTGGTGCTGTTATTGGCAATGCTATACGTTTGTATGCAATGCCAGACGTTTACTTCACAGATGGTACACTTTGGGGTGCTTTTAAAACAAGATTCTTTTGGAGTCACGGACCACAATTGTCAGGCTTCTTCCTTATTTACATTGTGATTATGAGAGTTTTTGCAGCAAGTTAAAAGGTAGTGTCAAATGAAGTACAGGTTATGATACGTTGTAGGAAATAAAACTAAATAACTTTGTGGTTGAATACTAGGAATAGGACTCAACCACTATGACTTTTAACTTGAATATTGTAAAATGAAAAGAAAATTTTAGCTAACTATTGAGGTCATAAGAATGTGTACCTAGGACACAATATGTACTGAAAATATGAAGTCTTTTATTCTCTTTTAGATCAAGATAAATTGTAGCTTTCGTCTGTTCTTCTACATAAAAGAATAATCCATTTTTAATAACGATATGTAAATCTAGATTCTCGATATTTTTTTTTATTTTTTTTATCAACTCAGATTTTATTTTATTCTTTTCTCCCTCTATTAATACCACATCCTGATTAATTTGTTTTATAAAAGAGATAATGTCAAATCTACCATTTGTATTATATCCATTCATTGTTTGCGTACCAAATGAATAGAATTTATTATTTATTTCTACAGCTGCATTAATATGCAATTTAACAAGATCTTTCATTTCATTATTTGTAGGTTTTGGTTGAATATCTATTAAATATTCCATTTCAAATGGCTTTAATAATTCTGGCCAATTATTTTGCATAATTGTAAAAATTTTCTTTTCGTATGGAAATACATCATGCTCTAAAATATCGATAAAATATACTTTGTCTTTTTGAACATACGCAATTAATAATTCATTGCCTCTTTTCAAAAAAGAAATTCCAAATTTTTCTTTATTTTCAAAGCCGCTTCCTAAATGAAGATGATGGATTCCAAATGAGTTTAATAATAGATCTCTATCTTTTTCATTGTTTGGATTGTTTGGTATAACAATAGGATGATCTGCGATTCCTTTGCTCAAGAAAGGTGTTAAATCATCATAATTTTTTAGTTTATATTCAATTTTCTCAATCACTTTTCTAAAATTATTGTTCTTGAACGAAGGATTGTTTTTTAGCTCTTTTGAATAAAATACTTCTCTTGAGCCTGGTCCAATAAATCTTTGCCTCCAGTTTCTATAGACAAATAAAGCATCTATTAATGAGATGTCTTCTGGTAGATTTTGATTAAAATTTGCAAATTCACTCTTAATACATTTTAAAATATCTTGCTCAAAGGTTATATTATTTAATTTCATTATGAATCTTTCTATTCTTTTTTTTTAATTTAAATATTTAATATTATTAAATTTATTAATATTTTTTGTTATATTTAAATGAGGCAACCATATCTTTTCAAAAATATCTTCATTAAGCATATTATTATGATTGAATGCTAAACTATGATTATTCATAACCCTATCATGGTTACATGTAAAGCCTTCAGTCCCTGCTAAACCAAATAATTCATCACTCACTAGCCATGAGGTCTTTTCAATGTGGGGTACCCATTTATCATTGGCTGATACTTCATTATAAATAGTTCGTACAGCGTTGTTTTTAATGCATTTATCCCAAGGAAAATCTTTTGCTAATATCGATCCTGAAAAAATAATATTTTTCAAACTGACGGGAGGTTCACAATTAAATGCTTTTAAATAATTACCAATGATATAAGTTCCAAAGCTATGAGCAATAATATTTGGTTCCATCTGATACTTATCATATATTTTGTTAATAAATTCTCTAAATTCTTCTAGTAATGCCATTTTTTCTGATTTACTTACAAGAATATTTGGATATTTTTTCCCATAAAAGAATGGTGCATATATCCAATTATCAGAACTAGCAATTGGGGCGAGTTTTAGAAGCCATTCTGCATCTGACAAGATTCCATGTAAGGCAATAATAACTCCTTTTTTTTGGTTAGTACTAATCATGTGCCTTTGATGATAAGCTTGTCTATAAATCATTAACTCTTCTAGTGAAGATTCTTCATAACAAGGCCAAGAATATTTATGAGGATTTTCTAAATTTACATTTACGATGCCAACTTCTATATCGTGCTTATCTATGGTATATAATCTTAATAGATTTTTTAATACTGATTCATTTTGCACGGAGCAATATGTCATATCTATTCGACCGTGTTCAGCAATAAAACTTTCATTACTTGTTGGGATGTTATTTTCATTTTTAAAGACGACTATACAATCAAGATCTGAAGGGTTCGTCTCTGACGTAATAAATGATCCCGTAAACAATATACTTATCGCACCCCTTTCATGACAAAAGCCTAATAGGTCATCAATGATTGGCGCATAATTTAATCTGTACTCTCCAAGCTCATCGGCACAGAATCTATCTACAAATTCTTGTGGTGTAGCTTCATGTATACCTGTTGGTAATACACCTCGAATATTAAAATTTGGAATCGACATTTTGAATCTCCATATAGCCCATCTAGTTTAGAAATACATTATATAATACGATTTATTATTTCTGTATTATAATCAATATATAGATTTAGATTCAGAAGACACAAAACCAAGGAAAATAAATTTAAAAATGAGAAGGCTCATCCATACCCAGCTTGATTTTATACTAGGAATGGGTGCAGTGACTTTAGGATTTGGCTCAAAAAAAGACCCAATAAAAATGTCAAAAGCACGACTCAGTAGGACTTCTGATAGGCTCTGTGTTTCGTATTATCAAACTCATAAGCCGGAGGTCGGGGGTTCGAGTCCCCCTCTTGACACCACTTACTCTTCACAAATCCTTATACTATCGAACTTTCAAACAACTCAACTATAACTTTTTATTATTGTCTCCAGAGTCGGAGGTCTAAAATTTTGACCCATTTTTGGCACAATTTGGCTCGCTTTTAGCTCAGAAAAGACTCAACCTTTTATTCTCATCTTGTAATTTATATCATTGAAGTATGGAATGGAAAAGGTTTTTAAGATTTTTGTAACCCGTTGACCCGTTGATTCTAATTTTTGACGGGTTAACTGGTTATTGATTTAGTGAAAAATTGGCAACTTAAAAGTTTAAAGTTTAGCTCCGATTTTTTTATTTCCAGAATTGGATAGTGATTAAAATATGGGTATTACACTGATTAATACAATAATCTAGTTTCTTCATCTCTAATTTGTTCTCTATCTCTTTGGTTTTCAAAGCCCTTTTTTGCCCATTTTAAAAATTCAACCACACTTTCGTTATTCTCGTATGACGCTAACATTTTAATTATATTTGATATCTTTTCATTAGCAACTGGAACATAAGAACCACTCCAACTTTCATGTCTGGTTTGTATACTACTGTATAAATCTTTATCAGTAGGAAATTCAGTTAAAAGCTTAATGACAATATCTGGTAAAGTGTCACTTTTAAAATCAATGTTTAGTGAATCGGCAACTATATATTTAGCTTTTTTATAATGTGTAGTTTTTAGCCAATTTATTACATCATCTGGATTTATATACGAAAAGATTGAATGATTGAACCAATGAGATAGATAACCACCTTGCATAAAATCAATAAAACGACTGTACAGAGGATAAGTTGTTGGTTTCAACTCATCAAGTTTATTTTTTATTTTTTCCCAAAAGAAATCTGGGTATTTTTGTATAATTTTATATATTGAATGAAATCCTCTATCTTCAAATTTACCTTCATCTTCAAATTTACCTTCATCTTCAAATTCGTTTAAAATAGCTTCCCATACATTTGATAATAATTTATCTGTAAATTCTAAATTATATGCAAAATATTCATCAATCATTTCTTCTATATAATGCTTAACCCTATGTTGAACTGTACAATTAAATATATGATTTTCTATATAGTATATGGTATATTTTTTTACTAACTCTTTATCTTTTTGATGATGTACATATTGCATACATAAATCAAAACTATTACACTTGTTCTCAATACGAGAATTTAGTCCATCAATAAAGTTAATAAATTCATGCTTAGTTAAATCTCTAAGCCAAAACCCAAAAGTCAAATTTTCTAATAGGTGGGATTCTATTTCTTTTTTTTCTAGTAGCGTATATAAATATTTTATACTTACTTCTGTAGGTTTGGAATAATGTATAAAATCAAACATCAAACTTTTATCATCTAGTCGAGTATATATATCATCAAACATCAAACTTTTATCATCTAGTCGAGTATATATATCATCAAACATCGAATGATAGCTATTTGTATCTATAGGACTATTAAACAAATATCCTAATATAAACCGATTATTTGAATTTTTTGTTAGAGTAGGGATAAGATTTAATATATCTTCATATAAATTGCCTTCAATATCTATTTTGACAAGTTCTTTTCCAAGGTCGAAAACATTTGAAGTGCTCTTTTCTAGTAAACCAGTATAGTTTCTATTTATCCAAATATCCTGAGTAATAACTTTACAATGCTTTTCAAAAGCTTCTTCAGAGTTATATCTATACCTTTCTGTTTGAAAAAACAACTCTTTTGTCTCTTCTATATCCTTTGTATTGGTAAATTTATTGTATAAGCTTTCTAATTTATTTAAAATATTTTCAGATAATTTTTCATCTTTATCATATTCAAGAATCATTGATATTTCTTCAAATAGTAAAGATTTTAAATACGGATGTGCACATAATAATTTTTCAATAAACTCTAAAAGCCAAATATTAATTTGATTATATTGCATCATCATTCTACTTGAATGTAGCAAATCATTTAATATTTTTGACTGCAAATTTATAGATGAATTCTCATAGGTAAATGTTATGAGTTCTTTCAATTTTTCAAAATATGCATCTATCTCATCTTGAGTTGTAGGATAATAGTTTTCTGGAATATTTTCAGGAAAAGTTGAATGGTTTTTATGGGTTGCCATATAATTGTGCTTTGGATATGAAGTCTCTAAAGCTTCCAATAATATCAGTCTGTCTTCATCTAATGTAAATTCTAGATATAAACTTTTTAATAATTCAAGCCTTTTTACAATATTGACTTCTGTTCCTCCAAGTACCCATTGAAAAGTTTCAGTGAAGATACCTTTGGAATTATTACTCCAAGATTCATTTTCTGCTCTTGCAAGCTGAAAAAGTATTTTTATACTATCTACAAATGTATCTTTAAATGCTATTAACTCTTCAAGTGCATGAACTAGATATCTTCTTCCCTCTTCAAGTTTTAATAGATTCTCTTTTGTTTTGTCTTTTAACAATTTTTCTAAAATACCAATAGAGTATTTTCTATCTTTTAGACACAACGTATAAAATATTTTAGAACCAAATCCATCGCTTATTTGCTCATATGTAAGCTTTGATAAAATTTGAAAAAGTAAATCCTTGTGTTGATGTGTATCAAACGGTACACCTTGTAGCTTTTCAAAAAAGCTACTCATTAATCCTTCGTTATTTAATTTGTTAAATACTTCATCAATAAAATCATAATCATATATCGTAAGAAATTGATTAAATAAATGGATAGAAATAGGTCTTGGACTAATATATAAAAATCTGCCAGCCTCTCTCACAATTCCCTTTTTTATAAAATTTTTTATTGTAATAGAAGCTGATGCATTATCAATACCTAAATGTGCAAAAATAATTTTTTTATATTGACTAAATTCATCAGTATTTGGAAACATCTTAAATATTGATATTGCTTGAAGTATTTTAATGCTTTCAACGCTATTAGCAGTAATTTTTTCTACAAGACCGTCCAATAATCTTGTTTTCTCATTAGGGTCATTTGTATCCCCTTTTCCTATATCATAAGACTCAGCCATAAACTTTGCAAGTCTTGGATAGCCTTCGGTGTAGTAAGCAATCTTTTTAGCTAAATCATCATCTAATAAATGATTCACTTCTTGAATTAATTTTACTGTTTCTGCTTCTTCTAAACCTTCTAACATAATTCTTTTTTCATCTTGACAACGAATTTTATCTTGAGTAGATAAAACTTGATCAATTGTAATTACAACTAAATTTGGATAGGTTTTTAAGTGTGTATAAATTTGAACATGACTGTCATAAGGGCATTCATCAATTACAAATATCACTAATTCTTGGCTGTTAGTTGGAAGTTTTTTGCAAAATACTTGTAAATCGTTTAAAATAGAATCATTATAGTTTTGAACATACAGAACAAAATTTTTATATTTTTCATCATTCAGTGTTTCGTAGATAAATCTCGTTTTTCCAATCCCTGAAAAACCCTCTACACGGATAAATGATGAACTATGAGAAGTAAATGTTTTATCAATTTCTTCTCGTATTTGAGCGATACTAGTTTCTCTTTTTTTATCGTTTATATATTTTACATCATCACTAAACTGGTTTATCTCACGCTCATAAAAATCAAATAACTCAAAATATTTTGTATGTAGGTTACGACTTAAGTATATCTGTGGAATACTACTAGCCCACTCTGTTAGTTTTGCTAATCCAAAAATTTTTACAGATACATTTTGGTAACCTTTACTTATAAATACTTCTTTTAGCACTCTTTCTTTTTCTTCAAATTTAATTGCAGGTAAATCAGTTTTATTGGTAATGAGTAAATAGGTATACCCACTTTGAATCAGTTCTTTAAGTTTTGGTTTTAAATCTGTTTTATCGCTTTTAAGTATTTCATGTTCAAACCAAGATTTATCATCTATTCCTGCCGCTTTGAATTGAAATACTATATTTGTATTTGGCAAAAATGGATGATTTACAGGAATAGCTTTATTGAAATTATTAAACTCTCCATCTGAACCACCATCTCCAGTTTTGGTATTTAAAGAGATATCTAACCCTTGATTTAGCAAATTTAATTTTGCAATTTCATAATACATAATTTGATAGACTAATGCTGGTAATCCCACTTCATTTAAGTTTTTTATATCATTCATATCAATGTCAGATATTGCCATAATAATTTTCCTATTTTTGTCTCTTCGAAAGTTTATCATAAACAATCCCGCTAGCCACTTTTCACTTTTGTTTTATCACAGTTAACCCGTCAGCCTCAACATCCAACGGGTCAACGGGTTAACACTCACCTAAAAAATCCCTACCTCACTTACGCAAACGACCTATCAATTCCCTTGTCAATATTCGCAACATCCATGAGTCCATTTTTAACATAGTAATCCATCGTTGTAGAGAGCTTAGTATGTCCTAAATACTTCTGTGCAAGTGTGATAGGCATGTTATTCTCAACAACAGAACTTGCAAAGCTGTGACGAGTGGCATAGAGCGTTTTATAAGTAATGTTTAAACGCTCTAAAAGGGGCTTTAAATACGTTTTAACGATTGGACGTGACTCGAAGTATGGTTGCAGCGTATTTTCATTAGAAAACACCCATAAGTTGCTTTTTGCAGTTTGCTTGTGAAGTTGCAATACTTCTTTAACAGGTGAGGGCATGAGGTGATTTACGTTTTAATACTCTATTTTATTACTTTCACTATTGTTCACTTCTAGGCTTCACTTGCGCGATGCTGAAAGAGAAGACTTTACACTAGTCAGTAACAGCACGATACATTAAGTGTTTATGAATGATTTAAGAATTTTACTTATACTATTGGTATCTATTTTATTAGATATTGATATATTCTAAAAGGCTCTTTTTTAAGGTTATAGCGTATGAAAACTCTCTCTATTTTAGGTGCTGGTTGGTTAGGATTAGAACTTGCTCACACACTTAAAGACCACTATGCTATCAAACTCGCTGCTCGTAATGAAGAAGCACAACATATGTATAACGACTTAGGCTTTGAATCTTATGTCTTAACGGAAAATATGTATGATAACCTTGATGCATTACTTGCGTGTGAGTATCTGTTTATCAACTATCCTCCATCCAAATTTAATGATTATTTTCATTTTATAAAGAGACTCTCTCAACACCCAGCTTTTTCAACCATTGAGAAAATATTTTTTGTGAGTTCAACGTCTATTTATCCCAAAGCTCCTGGCGTTTATGATGAAAACAGTGAGATATCATCTTCTTCAAATCCATTATATTATGAAGCTGAAAAAAGTCTTCATGGAAAAGCACATGTTATATTACGATCTGCTGGGTTAATGGGCGCTGGTCGCATTGCTGGTAAATACTATTCCAACAAATCTGTTACGGATGGAAAGAGCCGCGTGAATCATGTGCATCGAATGGATGTCATTCGAGCTATTATCTTTGCAATGGATCATTCTCTGGAGGGAATTTTCAATTTATGTGCACCCTTGCATCCCACAAAAGAGGAACTTTTTGTCTATCAATGTCAACAGTGTCAGTTGATCCTTCCACTTTTTATAGAGAGCGTAGAGTCTAAGCAACGCATTATTGATAGTAGTAAGCTTGAAGGCCTTGGATTTGAATATCTACGTAAAAATGCGATGGAATTTATGGATTAATGCCTTGTAAAAAATATACTATTTAACTATAATATAACAGTTAAATAGCGTTATTTAAAGGTTATATATGATTATTTCTATTATCAATAAAAAAGGCGGTGTTGGTAAAACACCCATTGCATTTTCTTTGGCTAAAGACTTAGGTTATTATCTCCAATCCAATGACAACTCAGTCATTGAGTCCATTTATCCTGATATGGCAAAGATATCATCAAGTCCAGAGATCATTGATAACTGTGTATATGATTTTGGAGGATTTGTCTCTGCGTGTGTACTCCCAATTTTAAAAGAAAGCACTGTTGTTCTTATTCCGACATCTAATGATTATAACTCCATTTTAAGAACGGTCGAAACGATTGAAGAGATACAACCCTACAATAGTAATCTTTTAATCATTGTCACTAAAACAGAAAAAGAGAGTGACTTTCAAGTGGTTAAAGATGCTATCTCTACTCATTTTGAGAATTTAGAATTTTTTGAATTGAGACTTTCGAAAGCATTTAAAAACACTATTGAAACAGGGCTTAGTATCACAGAGCTTTATAACGAGACACCCCTTTCCAAATGCGCTTATAAAACTGTCTATCAACAATACAAATCCATTCTTAATCTCTTCAAAGGCGAATAAACATCATGGCAGAAAAAAAATCGATTGATTCTATCTTAGATAAAGCCAAAACAACCGTGACGTCTACGTTTGCAGAGAGTGAACGCAAAAAGGGTGGACGACCTAGAAAACCTGAGAGTGAACATGCTAAAGAAAATCGCTATGCTGTTTACTTTAGCCCTAGTGAGCTTGCTATTGTCGAATTAGCTGCCAATAGCTATGGTATGACGATTGGGAAGTTTATCAAAATGGCGACAGTGAGAATGGCAAAACTGGAGAAATAATATATAACAGTTATATAACACTATAAAAATGTTATATAATTAATATTAATTATATAACTCTTCAAATGGTTTTTTGCCTCATTAGCCACTTCAGTCAAGTTCTTAATGTTAATTCTTATGGGTTTGAGTCTCTTACTTTAATAGATATCTTTGGATGTAGTAACCTGTTTAATGAGTTAATCTTGAGTAAGTCTATTTGACAACTAATGTTATTTTTATTATACTTTCACCTATTATATAGGTGATATATTGTCGAGGTGCATAAATTACTTATAATTAAAACATATCATTAAAAGCAGGGTCGTATGGATTTTGAGTTCATGATAGAGGTTATTCCTCTATTTAGTAAAGCTCTTTTGTTAACATTGAAACTTGCAGCGATTGGAATTTTATTTTCGATCATTATAGGGTTGGTGTGTAATGTTTTGATGAGCACAAAAAGTTTTATTCTTCATAGTAGTGTTAATGCTTATATTGAGTTATCGCGAAATACGCCTTTATTGGTGCAACTGTTCTTTCTTTACTATGGATTACCAAAGTTTGGAATCAAGCTTGATGAAGAGATATGTGCCATTATTGGTCTGAGTTTTTTAGGCGGAAGTTATATGTGTGAAGCGTTAAGATCGGGTATTGAAGCGGTACATACGAATCAAATTGAGTCGGGACTCAGTTTAGGCATGAATAGAGCTCAATTATACCGATATGTCATCTTACCGCAAGCTCTTTCCATTGCAATACCTCTCATTGGCGCCAATGCGATTTTTCTCGTTAAAGAGACCTCTGTGGTTGGTATTCTTGCGGTAAAAGAATTAATGAATTTGACAAAAACATTGATAGGTGTTTACTACACAACGTATGAATCTTTGATCCTTCTAATCGTATTTTACTTGATCATACTTTTGCCTTTATCCTTTCTGTTGTCATTGATCGAAAGGAGAATGCGTTATGCAGAGCACGGGAATTGAACTTATTTTTGAAGGAAATAACTGGGTAAGACTGTTAGATGGACTTGCAAATACAGCACAAATTGCATTTATCTCTATCGTTTTAGGCTTTATTTTTGG
>Ga0302286_10000693_pt1 | contig 26714 bp, 21 predicted proteins | sample III_Fen_E2_3_FD_198765 | JGI IMG/M metagenome (GOLD analysis project Ga0302286, IMG submission 198765) | Peat permafrost microbial communities from Stordalen Mire near Abisko, Sweden - III_Fen_E2_3 | ecosystem: Environmental > Terrestrial > Soil > Wetlands > Permafrost | place: Sweden: Abisko...
ACTGTTAACACAATACTATTGATGGATAACAACACCGTATCATGCCCCCCAATAACGCGATGTTTGCCGAATTGTAATATATTCTAAGTAAGCATCCTGACAAAAATCGCATGAAATTGGGAACTGAGAGTATCACGAATAAATGAATTCAGAAGGAGACCTACATGGATACGACACACCTGAAAAGGGAACTACAACCCATGCCTGATGAGATTTCGGAACGGTTACACCATGAAAACCTGATGGAAGCCTATCTGTTGAGGCCACCCTATCAGCAAAATGATTATCTGGGCTGGATCGCCCGAGCCAAACGGCCTGAAACGCGTCAGAAACGGATCGAGCAGATGGTCGATGAACTGCGCGGCGGGAAGTACTATATGAATATGAAATACAATGCACGAACCTGAATGTTGCACACCGGTTCATATCCAAAATGCAACACCACATCTTGTGACAGTTTAAAAAAGAATGCAGATGTCGAAATCCTGTACAGGCATTATAAAACCTTTATTACAATTCTGGCGTAAGGTAGATCAAATCCATTCGATTTCAACGCATACTGTTGATTCATGACAGATGCAAGACAGTTGGTTGGGATTTTTCATAGAGCCCGTGTTTAGTGGCATTCAACGGGCTTGTATCTGACTGGAAATTGCAATGCCAAATTTGTACAATAACATGCTGAAAACGATGCTTGAATATTCTGATCCTGCAATTTTTGTAAAGCCCATTAAAGCTCTAGGATTTTAGAGAATACAAGGAAAGAACAATCTGCAATCGTTTGACCCATAGACAATCAAACGGTTTAGTATTATCATGAATTTATCTTCCGAGATGCATATTCAAATTCATAACACTTTGGAAGAAATATTGGAAAAGGAGATACACACACAATGAGAAACCCGGCCAACAAGCTTGTCGCTCTTGTGCTGTGCCTCACCCTCGTGCTTACCGTTGGCAGTTTCGCTGCCGCAGAAGGCCAGAAGGTGCTCAAGGTACATATCGAGACCGAAGTTCAGTCCCTGGATCCCCAGGTTGCGACGGATGGCACCTCCTTCGAGGTAATCGCTGATTTTACCGATGGTCTCTATCAGATGGATGCCAGCGGCGCGTCAGTTCCTGCCTTAGCGGCTGAAACCACCATCAGCGCTGATGGCTTGACCTACACCTTCAAAATCCGCGACGACGCCTTCTGGTCCAACGGTGATCCCGTGACCGCGGACGATTTCGTCTACGGCTGGCAGCGCGCGGTTGATCCCGCGTTTGCAAGCGAGTATGCGTATATGCTCTATGACATCGCGCTTATTAAAAACAGCGTCGCTGTGAATAAGGGTGAAATGCCCGTTGATCAGTTGGGCGTAAAAGCGATTGATGCAAAAACTCTGCAGGTGGAATTGGAAAGCCCTGTGAGTTATTTCACCGGTCTGCTCTACTTCCCAACCTTCTATCCCGTCAATCGCGCGTTTGTTGAAAAGTGCGGCGATACCTTCGCCACCAGCCCTGAGACCGTGCTGTCCAACGGCGCGTTCATCTTGGCGACCTATGAACCCGCGGCCACAAGCTTTACCCTTACCAAGAATCCCAATTACTACAATGCCGCCAATGTCAAGCTGGATGGCCTGAGCTATCAGGTGATCAAGGACAGCCAAACCGCACTTCTGAGCTATCAGAACGGCGATTTGGACATCGTGACCCTTGCTGGCGATCAGGTTGAGCTTGTGCAGGATGATCCGGAATTCTCCACTGTGAACGCCGGCTACCTCTGGTACATCACCGTCAATCAGGCAAAATTCCCCGAGCTTGCGAATGTCAACTTCCGCAAAGCTTTGAGTGCCGCCTTTGATCGTGATGCCATCTGCACCAGCATCATTAAAGATGGCTCGACGCCCGCTACTTTCGCAGTACCCACGAACTTTGCCACCGGCCCTGACGGCAAAGACTTCCGCGCGACTGCTCCGACTTTCGAAGGTTCCGACAAAGCAAAGGCTGTAGAGTACTACGATGCGGCCAAGAAAGAGCTTGGACAGGATACCTTCTCCCTGACCCTGTTGGTGGAAGACAACCCCACCGCGCAGGACATCGCCGCTTTCATCCAGCAGGAATGGCAGAACACCTTGCCCGGCTTGACCGTCGAGCTGAAGGTGGAAACCAAGAAGCAGCGCGTTCAAGACATCCAGAATGGCGAATATAATGTGTGCCTCACCCGCTGGGGTCCGGACTATGCCGATCCGATGACCTACCTGAATATGTGGATCACCGGCAACAGCAACAACTATGGCCTGTGGAGCAATGCGGATTACGATGCCATCATCAAGAGTGCCATCAGCGGCGAATTGGCTTTGGATCCTGTTGCACGTTGGGCTGGCCTGCATGACGCTGAGAAGATCATCATGGACAACGCGGTCATCCTGCCCGTGTACCAGAAGAATAATGCTCAGTTGATTAAGGCAAACGTGGTTGGTATTGAAAGCCACCCCATCGCACTCAACCGTGTGTTTAAGAATACGGACATCAAGTAAATCGACTTGATGGAGTCTTCGCCGCGCAGCGTCCGTCTGTGGCCGCTGCGCGGTTTTTTCCCTGCTTTGGAATAGATTGAACGATTTCCAACCCTTAGCGCATCTATGGTTCGCGGATGCCAAATGCCTCATCGACGAGAAAACCAATGCGCAGAAAAGCTTTCATTATAACACAACATAACACAACGCATTGAAATAGCTGGCAGTGAATCTCCCGGCCAACACAATCGCTTGATCACAGGCAAAGCTGCAATGCTATGAGTATAAGCTGGATGCGCTAAGGTTTGGAAATAGTATTATGCACACGAGAGGAGCGCAGACTATGCGACGCTACATCGGAAAAAGACTGCTGATTTCGATCGGCACACTTTTTGTCGTTATCCTGCTCTTGTTTGTCCTACTGCAATATATGCCAGGCTCCCCATTCAACGATGAAAAACTTACCAAGGATCAACGCGTGCAGTTATACGAAAAGTATGGATTGGATCAGCCGATTGTTGTACAGTTTGGCAAGTATGTTTTTAATATGCTGAAAGGTGATTTTGGCGTAAGCTACACCATCAGTAAAAATACACCCATATCGCAGTTATTACAGTCTCGTGTGCCGATCAGTTTACGCATCGGCGGGCAGGCGGTGCTGCTTGGGTCATTGATAGGATTAATTCTAGGCATTATAGCTGCCATCTGGCATGGCACGATATGGGACACGCTGGCGACCGTCATATCCGTTATCGGCGTCAGTGTGCCATCCTATGTGTTTGCTCTGGCGCTTGCCTATTTATTCGGTTATGAGCTACGGTGGCTGCCGCTTTTGTATACGAATGATCTGCCTTTTGAGTCGTCCATTTTACCGAGTATTGCGCTTTGTATGTTTACGATCGCCTCCATCGCACGCTTTACCCGAAGCGAAATGCTGGAGGTATTGGGGAGCGACTATATTCTGCTTGCGGAAAGCAAAGGTGTGTATGGGCCGAAACTCATCTTCCGCCATGTGCTTCGCAACGCATTAATCCCGATTGTGACCGTGTTGGCTCCGCTGATTGTAGGTTTAATGACGGGCAGTCTGGTGGTGGAGAAGATTTTCTCCATTCCCGGCATCGGCAGTCTTCTGGTGACGGCGATTCAATCCAACGACTATAATGTAGTCATTGTGTTGAGCTTCATTTACAGCGCGATGTACATCGGTATCATGCTTGTAGTCGATATTCTGTATGGCGTGATCGATCCCCGCATTCGATTGAGCAAGGAGGGTCCGCATGATTGATGAAGGCACGCTCGCGACTATCGAGTTTCTTCCGGATGATTTTAAACTCAAAGGCGCGGATACCACAAAACTAGACATGAACTTTGCCAGCCAGCGTTTTTGGAAGGACGCATATTTGCGTTTTCGGAAAAACAAAAGCGCGGTGTTCAGCCTAATCACGATTTTGTTGTTGATTTTGCTGGCCGTTTTTGGCCCGATGATCTCCCCCTATACCTTTCAGGAGCAAAATATCAAGGAGACCAATATGGCGCCTCGCATACAGGGGCTCGAGAACCTTGGTATTTTCAACGGTAATGAAACATTGAAAACATCGACAGGCGCCAAACTGAAAAATGCATATGTTATCAACAAAGCAACCGGCGAGAAGAGCGATCATTACTATTGGTTCGGTTCGGACGCATTGGGTCGCGACATTTGGACACGCACATGGACGGGCACCCGCGTAAGTCTATATATCGCTTTCATCGCCGTGCTGATCGACATGCTCATCGGCATGAGCTATGGTTTGGTTTCCGGTTATTATGGCGGTAAAATTGACAGCGTATTGCAGCGTTTTGCAGAAATCATCAACAGCATTCCTACGCTGGTGATCGTAACGCTGCTGATGCTGATTCTCAAGCCGGGCCTTATGACCATCACGCTGGCTTTGATGTTGACTGGGTGGATAGGCATGAGTCGAATAGCACGCGCACAGATGCTTAAGCTCAAGGAACAAGAGTTTGTTTTGGCTAGTCATACGCTGGGCGCTTCCAACATTCGCGTGATTTTCAGCGAAATACTGCCAAATATTATCAGCCAACTGATTACCAATACCATGTTCTCCATCCCCAGCGCAATCTTTACCGAGGCATTTCTGAGCTTTGTGGGGTTAGGTATCCCCGAACCTATGTGTTCGCTCGGGTCGCTCATCAGCTATGCGTTCAAGAGTTTTACTACCCATCCCTTTCAGATTGTGCCACCGGTTATTGTGCTGGCATTGCTGATGCTGTGCTTTAATATGCTGGCGGACGGCCTGCGCGATGCCTTCGACCCCAAGATGAAGGAAATGTGAGGTGGCTGTGTGATGCAAAGCAGAGAATTGATTCTTTCCATCCGTGGCCTCGACATCAGCTTTCAAACCTCAGCAGGCGATGTACATGCCATCCGTGGTGTTGATCTGGATTTGTACAAAGGCGAAACCGTTGCGATTGTGGGAGAGAGCGGCTCGGGTAAAAGTGTTTCTATGAAAGCTGTCATGGGAATTCTTGATAAAAACAGCAAAGTGAACAGCGGAAGCATCCTGTTTACCTATCAGGAGCATGGTGTATCCAAAACAGTCGATATTTTGAAAATGGATCGTCGATCCATTCGCCATACCATCAATGGTCAGCATATCGCAATGGTTTTTCAGGATCCTATGACATCGCTGGACCCGACGATGACAGTCGGTAACCAAATCATCGAAGGGATGCTGTTGCACGAAGGGATTCGCAAAAAGGATGCATGGGAGCGCGCAATTTCACTTTTATCTGTGGTAGGGATTCCTGATCCGGAAAAAAGAATGAAAAACTATCCTCATCAGCTATCCGGCGGTATGAGGCAGCGTGTGGTCATTGCCATTGCATTGGCCTGCGACCCGGACGTGCTGATTTGCGACGAACCGACCACGGCGCTGGACGTGACCATACAGGCAAAAATACTGGAGCTTATCAAGAGTGTTCAGGAAACGCTCAAGATCAGCGTAATTTACATTACCCATGATTTAGGCGTAGTGGCAAAAGTCGCTGACTATGTGAATGTAATGTACGCTGGCAATATTGTCGAGCGCGGCTTGATTAATGAAGTCTTTTATGATCCGCGCCATCCGTACACGTGGGGGCTGCTATCGGCGATGCCGGATCTGGATACCAATGATGATCGGCTGTACGCCATCCCCGGTAGCCCACCTAACCTGATGCACGAAAGGCAAGGCGATGCGTTTGCACCGCGCAATATTTACGCACTGAATATTGATGACCGCCTGATGCCCCCGATGTTCAAAATCACCGATACGCACTCTGCTGCGACATGGCTTCTGCATGAGAATGCTCCAAAAGTGCAAATGCCGGAAGAGCTTCGCGCGCGCATTGAGCGTATGAAGAAGGAGGCGGGAAAATGAGCGCACCACTCCTGAAAGTTGATAACCTTAAGCAGTATTTCCGGATTAACCGACATTTTACCGTGAAGGCGGTCGATGGCGTCAGCTTTGAAATTTTCCCCGGCGAGACTTATGGACTGGTGGGGGAAAGCGGTTCCGGTAAAAGCACCATCGGGCGCAGCGTCATTCGTCTGTACGATCCAACGCAGGGTAAAATTACATTCGACGGCCTTGATGTGAGCGGAAAAATGGATAGCGAAGCGGAAAAGCACCTGCGCATCGGCATGCAGATGATTTTTCAGGATCCGATGGCCTGCCTGAACCCCCGAAAAAAGGTGAGCGACATCATTGCACAGGGGATGGATATCCACCATCTGTACGCAAACCTCAAAGAACGCAACGAAAAAATTTCAGAAATTCTGGAACAGGTTGGCCTTGCGCCTGAACATGCAACGCGCTATCCGCATCAGTTTTCGGGCGGTCAGCGCCAGCGTGTGGGCATCGCCCGTGCATTGATTATGCGACCCAAATTGATTATCGCAGATGAGTGCATCAGCGCTCTGGATGTGAGCATTCAGGCGCAGGTTGTAAACCTGATGAAGGATATACAGCAGCGTACAGGTTGTGCCTATCTGTTTATTGCGCATGATCTGTCGATGGTAAAGTATATCAGCGACCGTATCGGCGTTCTCCATATGGGGCATCTCGTGGAAACAGGTACCAAACAGGAAATATTCCAAAACCCCATGCACCCATATACGCAAAGCTTGCTTTCCGCCATCCCCCATCCCAACCCGGTCGTGGAAAAGAGTCGAAAGGCCATGAACTACGATTATCGTGAGTATGGCGTAGATTACACCCTCGGTACCGAGCATCTTGTGGATGGTACCCACCGGGTGCTGGCGACCGATGATGAATTTGAACGCTGGAAAAAGCAAGCTCAGGCTAACGCTGAGTATGGCGGGATTCAGGTATAAGAATTTAATTAAATGCATAGAGCAAAAAGGCAGGCTGAAAGAGGGTTTACTGCCTGACTTTGATATGCTCAAAAAGAATCAAAGATTTTGCCGCAAAACAAACTCCGATACAATTTCAAATCCATTATCCCTCGGAGAGAATCAGCGTTTTTATACTGTTTTGTATTGTAACGAGAAGCAAAGTCGAAGTGCAGGAATAGATCAAAACGACATAACGATTTCAACAGAGAAAAATCCCCCAAGGATTGGTTTGTTAAAGATGGCCTCACTGCCTGTGCAGTGAAGCCATCGATTAGTCTGTGAAATACATGATGCATTTGTTATATCGCAGTGATTGTCAAATCGGCGAAGAAAATGTGAACGAATTAGCCATACGCTATGCATGAATCGGCTTTTCAAACGATCTGAGGATGAACTGTGTTTTGTGTTCGATAGGGCATACCTTATCAACAGAATATACATCGATTATACAATTTCATCTTTCTCATGCACCACGACTGCATCGGGATCATATCGTTTGTTTAGGATATGGCTTGCTTTTCGGTTCGCAACCGTATCGAAAATGATGGAGAAGTCATAATCCGGTGGATATAATTCTGCAGCCGCAACCTTGAGTTGCAACCGAGTGTGTTTCACCAGTCGCTTTTGTCCCTTCACCTGCACGACCACATCACCAGTTTCATCCGCCGCTCGATATACGATGCCTAATTCTCTTTCCGGCAGAACAACCACGCTATCACCCATGCTGAATTTTGTTTTGGGATCGGAGCATTCTCTCGGAGGGATGGTTCGCACCAGCTTACTTTTGGGATTTTTCCCAGTCGAATACGGCGTGGAAGATGCATCCGCCTTGCGGCCATACACCTCCTGATGAGCGCGCTCCAACATATGCGGTGCCAATCCAAGCCTTTTTGCGATATGCAGCGCACAGCTCTCGCCAGACTTTCCCATTTCTAACTGGTAAAGCGGAGCAAGGCTTTCAGGATCAAATGCCATTCGTGCACTCTGGATACGGTCGCTGTTCTCGGCATAGGTTTTTACCTGAGGATAATGTGTGGTTACGAAGAACATACAGCCTCGCTGACGCAACTCTTCCAATACAGCAATAGCAATACCCATGCCTTCAGCCGGGTCGGTGCCACTACCCAATTCGTCGATAATGACAAGGCTGTCACGGCTTGCATTCTCTAGGATGTGAATGACATTGGTGATGTGCCCTGAAAAGGTAGAGAGATTTTGTGAAATGTTCTGGCTATCGCCGATATCACACCAATAACCATCCTGCATAGCGATATAGCTGCCCTCCGCACAGGGGATATGCAACCCGCATTGCGCCATGAGAGATAACAAACCAATCGTTTTTATGGCTACGGTTTTGCCTCCGGTATTGGGGCCGGTAATAATAACACCGCTGGTTTCCGCTTCCATCACAATATCAAGAGGAACACACGTATCGGACTTGAGCAATGGATGACGCCCCTGATGGATGGCAAGTCTCCTCTGGCCACCGATGTCTACCGCACGAGCCTTCATGGAAGCACTTAGTTTAGCTTTGGCAAATAGAATATCCAATGCCTCCATCCATGCTATGTTGCGGCGAATGGGGTCGATGAAGTGCTCCACCTCTGCTGTAAGGGTGTAAAGAATGCGACGAATCTCGGCATCTTCTTCAATTGCCAGCCGATTCAATTCCGATTGCATTTCAGCAACAGAATGGGGTTCCATAAAAACAGTGGAGCCTGTTGCGGAAGAATCGATCACACTGCCGCCAAACTGGTTTTGATAGCGCCGTTGCACTGGAAGCACGAAATGACCATTGCGGCTAGTAATGTAGCTGTCGGCAAGGAATTGTTTTCGGCTTTGAAGTAACTGGTTGAGTTTTTCTCGGATTTTGCTCTCTGTGTGCTCCTTTTTGCGACGCAGGTTGTGAAGCAATGAGCTGGCATTATCAAGCACTTTTTCCTCGTCTACGCAGGCTTCAATCGATGCTTGCAGATCCGAAAGGCTTTCAAAGCTTCGGCCATAAAAGCTCATCTCTGTGTTTTGGGAGCCGCTACGCATCAGGTAAGCTGCCATTCGCTTGCATGCGATGGAAAACAGCGCGATGCCATAAAGCTGTTCTGGCGTGAGCATCGCGCCAATATTACTGAGCGTGAGTGTCTCATCCAAATTCTTCATTCCGGCGAGCGGTGGAGAACCGCATGCATCAAGCACAGTTCTAGCAGCTGTGGTTTCCCCCATCTTTTGACGACAGAGATCTTCATGTAGAAATGGGCATAATTTGTCAATCGCATTCTTTGCGTTTTCAGATATGGCATGTTCCTTCAATTTTTCAAGTATAGAAGTGAACTCAAGAATTTCCATATAGGTGTTCAAAATTATCGCTCCTCATGTCAACCGTAATGATTTCTTTGAATGGTTGCATAAGCGAGAGTGAGGCACCTGTTTCAGGCAAAACAAAAGCATAGTACAAAACTATGCTGCAAGATGTTTCGGGTATCTTGTTCGTCACAGTTCTGCATAAAACAGTATTGCACAAACAAACAAGCGATCATGCTGTCGCTTATTTGATCCGATGCAATCAATGCCTCTTACAGAACCGATTCCAAAAAGACACCTCCAATAGTTAATAATACTATTATACATAGAACCCGTTTTACCGTCAAGCGATTGGATATGGAAAATGGATGAAACTAGTGCAAACTGATTGTAACCGTTAATCGCAGACAAATTAAGCCATGCTTTGATGGATAACGCCGAAAGATGTTTGGAATTTTGAAAGACTATGTATTCGGCTGTCTGAGGAATTAGGGTTCGAACGGACATTTCACAGAGATATGCTCCGCTATCTGATCAGATCAAATGAAAATCGCATGAAAATAGGCTAAACAAACAGAGGGGAATCCTTTGGAGGCAGAGACAAACTTAAGACAAGTTAAATTGAAACTCGGTACAAATTTCAATTATTGTCAACTGTAATGCAATGGAGAGAAAGCGACTATTCATGAGTACTCATGAATAGCACTTGATCATCGACACGCTGAGCCGTCAGTCAATATTAATCTGGACACAGCAAGTCCTCCGATATTTATCTTCCGATATCAGAATAACTCTGACGCGCAAAAAAATCTTAACCACCTTTCAAGAGCATCATATGAATCCAAAGGCTCTTAACCAGCCTTTCTAAGCCCAGTTGAGGTAAACGTTGGCATCTGCATACTTATTTCAATTTCGCATTATTTTACCTATCCACTTACTGCGTGCAGGGTTTGATTATCGGGTGTTTGCAAAATCATCCCAGACACCTATGGTTGTGCAATGATGACAATACTGAAATGCCGGCAATCGGCATGAAAACTCTTGCTAATGTTCGGTGATCATGTAGCGGAGCTCCACTTTCTGAGAAGGGTAACAAAATGGGTATTCTTTCTGTAATTGTCGAGCTGGAATGAGCTATTCTCTGTGCTCAAGAATCAACTATTACCAGTAGCATACTCCTCAACTTTTCTATTTTCAAAATTCGAATTCGATGTTTTCCCCTTGAAACACATTTGGCTCACTTTTTTGGATTGTGATGGATTAATGGTTTCATTTGGTTAATACTACGGGTATAATCGCGTCATATTTTGAACAAAATCCAGGAATTTGGTTTCTTGAATAAGAAGTCAGCTGAAACGTTTGTATCAGTTTAATTTTGACCTGTATGGTATGATTCGAACGCATGTTATTCTGATCGGTGCCCCGAGGTTATATTTGCAATCAATAGAAATGATTCATAATAATAATCTTGATTTCCATATTGGCTTGCTGTGAACTTTTTTTATCCGTGAAACGGTTATAAATCGATATACAAGACAGACACAAAAGACCTCGGAAACCTTATGTTTCCGAGGCCTTCACTGGTCTGGGTGACAAGATTCGAACTTGCGACCTCTTGAACCCCATTCAAGCACGCTACCAAACTGCGCCACACCCAGACAACTCATTTTGAGCACGTATTGGATAATACCATGGATTGAACGCAGTGTCAAGCAGCAATTTGCAGGCTTTTGCATCTTTTGCAGATGGTTCAAAACTGCTGAACAGGATATATACCAAGAATCGTAAGAGATTAGCGCTGTATTCGTCAAAGCCTATCTACGTATATATAACCATGATAACTCATAAACAGATGCAGCCTAAAGCACAATCATTGCCGTGATGAAGTAATTTGCGCATGGATCATCGAAACTATCGATTTAAATTTATGTGATCGCAAATATGATATACTATTACCTTGTTTAGCTGTTATGCTGTCATGTTTTTCAAAACAGCTTTCATTGACATTCAATTAATAAATACATGTATGTTGAACGTACTCAATCAATATGATATAGTTAGTCGTAGCACATGTGGTTTGCATATGCGTGCCTGTCAAAGGTAAGGTTCTCAACTTTCTATTAATCAAGTCAGTTCACTCATGTTGGAAATACGTTTCTTATAACAAACACGGAAAGGTTTGTGGAAAGTTATGAAGCGAATGGAACGCGTCGCTAGAAAAGAATCCATCTCTTTATTGAATATAAACTTGACGCAGCAAAAGCTTGCACGCTGGTGTGCAGTTATTTTTTTTTCATCCTTACTACCATTGATCGTGGTTGCTTTCTACAGCTATCCGGTAGATGATGATTTTGCATTCACATTACCAGCTGCTACAGCTTGGGTTAGTACACACTCGTTGATCGCAGTGTTGCAGGCTATTATTAACAATACGGTGAATACCTATATGACATGGCAGGGGGATTTTGTTTCCACCTTTCTTTTCTCGCTTAATCCATTGATTTTTAATTTAAAACTCTATTTCCTGGCTAACTGGTATATGCTGGCACTTCTATGCCTTTCAGTAGGATATCTATTTAAAGGCTTTGCGCAGCACTGGCTGAAAGCTTCACGTTCTGCCTTTTGGATCGCATATTCTGCAATCATGATTTTAGTTCTTCAATTTATGCCGAAGATTTCCGAGAGCATCTTCTGGTATAACGGCGGTCAGTACACGGCTGCAGCCTGTTTCCTGATGCTCACCCTGGGGCTGTTGCTTCGATGCAATCAGGAACAAAGTATACAGCGTAGCATTGTCCGTGGGATTTTGATTTCCTTTTGTGGGATAATGCTTGGGGGCAGTTTCTTCGGCCCTGCGCTGGGTGCTTTGGTGATTCTATTTCTGATTACCCTGACAGGTTTCATTACAAAAATGAAATTCCGTTGGCACAGTCTGATCGCACTGGTGTTTTTCTTTGCAGCGTTTATTCTCAGCATTATCGCCCCTGGCAATGCTTTGCGTCAAGAGAGAACAGGGGAAAGCCTCGGCATGGTTTCAGCAATCATCACATCCATTCTGGATTCATTTGATTTAACCGGAAAGTGGATTACCCCGCAACTGTTTGCTGTGATGATGCTGATTATACCGGTAATGTGGAAACCATTGAAGGATAGCACCTGTAGCTTCCGCAATCCACTTTTGCTTGCGCTGATGCTTTATGCCATGTACGCCGCATCCCTTACCCCAGGCGTATACACTGGGTTTGGGTATACCACGGAGCGATATTTAAATGCAATCTATTTTTACTATATCATCATGATAATCGGTAGCCTTGTTTATGCTGAAGGTTCATTGATCCGTTGGCTGGAACGCAGGCCGGATAGTGAGCCAGCAAAGCACCTGCTCCAAGCCAGTGAAAGTATGGGAACCCGATTTGGATGTGTCTACCTTGCTTTGTGCATTACACTAATCACACTGGGTGGATTTGCCAATACGATCATGAATACCCCTTCCATCAGCGCAACCAAAGTATTGATTACCGGAGAGGCAGCTCAATATAAAAAAGAGATGGAAGAGCGGCAGGAGTATATTCGCGTTACTGACAGCGATGTGGTAGCAGTGAAAACCCTATCCGTAAGCATCCCAGTTTTTAAGGCTGATAAACTAGCATTTCAAGGGATTTATGGTAGAGTGAGGTACATGAAGTGGTATTTTGAACTTTTTTATAATAGCCAGCAGCATTAATGTCATTGCCTATACATTTCAGCGACCTAGCACAACAGTAAATACACGCCAAAGGTTCGGATGGAGGGAATGACCCGTCATTCAATATAAAATCATGAAAAATCTGATGAGTATGACATTGAAACGTGGCATCACGAGTGGATGCACTTCCCTGCACGTGATTGACTTCTCAATCCCAATAGACTACAATCGATTGCGGCCATATGCAGGCTGATACTTTACACAGGAGTATTTCGATGATTTACTTGGATTATGCAGCAGATACACCGGTGTGTGAACCTGTGCTTTCCGCCTTTTCGCAATCTGCGCGGGAGCACGGTGCCAACCCCAATTCCACTCATAAGGCTGGATTAGCTGCAAAATGTAAGCTGGATGAAGCTACGGAGCATATCGCTGCCATGCTTGGCGCTCAACCCAATGAGGTTATTTTGACATCAGGCGCTACCGAAGCTAACAATATGGCAATTTTGGGATTGGCACACGCTTATCACAGCCGGGGTAATCATGTCATCACCAGCCTTATGGAGCATGCTTCGGTCACTGGCCCCATGTCTGCGCTCAAAGCAGAAGGGTTTGTACTGGATTTTTTGAAGATGTTGCCAGACGGTCGTGTAAACGTGGAACATCTGCGAAGCCTTTTGCGCTCAGACACAGTTCTTTTATCGCTTTGTGCAGTGGATAGTGAAGTTGGCGTTCAACAACCGATAGACGTAGTGGTTGATTTACTGAAAGACTTTCCAAACTGTAGGCTTCATGTGGATGCGACACAGGCAATCGGAAAACTGCCTGTGAACCTGACGGGGGTTGATCTGTTTACCCTTTCTCCTCACAAGTTCTATGGAATCACGGGTTGCGGTGTGTTGGTGGCACGCGGAGGCATTCGCCTGGTACCGCTGTGGCATGGAGGAACCGGAGCCACACCCTACCGTAGCGGAACACCGGCGCTGGCGCTCACTGTCAGTGCGGAGGTCGCGCTTCAAGAGGCATTTTCTCATCTCGAAGAGCGGATGAACAGCGTCTTTTTACTCAACCGTCACCTGAGGGAGTCTCTGGTTAAGCTGCCCTGGGTTACCATCAACAGCCCGGAGGGCGCATCGCCATTCATCCTCAATTTCAGCACCGTTGGCATTCGTGCTCTGGATGTGATTACATTTCTTTCTGAACAAGGTATTTGTGTATCGTCTAAATCTGCTTGCTGTGCGCCGGCAGCACCATCCCACCCCGTTATGGCGATGACGGGAGACCGTAAGCGGGCCATAAACACCATCCGCGTAAGCCTCAGTCATTTAACGACTGAAACCGAAATCAACGAGTTTTTGCGCACGCTTCGTCAATGCGCCAAAAGTTTGGAGGCTACCCATGGAAACCGCGCAGGCGATTGAACGCAGCATCATTACGAAATTCCGCAAGACTATATGGGGCGGCTTCATGCACTCGATAAAAGAGTATCGGCTCATCCAACCGGGCGACCACATCGCGGCGTGCATATCCGGCGGAAAAGATTCTTTTCTGATGGCGAAATGCCTACAGGAAGCACAACGCCATGGAAGCATCCCATTTGAACTTTCCTTTCTGGTGATGGACCCGGGCTATCATGCGCTCAATCGACGTTTAATTGAAGAAAACGCCGAACTTCTGGAGATACCTATCCGCATTTTCGAAACAGATGTTTTTGATGCAGTCGCGTCCATGGATCATGATCCCTGCTATATGTGTGCCCGTATGCGACGCGGTTACCTCTACAAGAACGCACAGGAGATTGGCGCGAATAAAATCGCTCTCGGTCACCATTTTGATGATGTGATTGAAACGGTACTCCTGAGTATGTTTTACGGCGGTGAAATGAAAACCATGATGCCGCATCTGCAAAGCAAGAATTATCCCGGCATGGAACTGATTCGCCCTATGTATAAGGTCAGGGAGAAAGATGTCGTCGCCTGGAAACAATATAACCATTTGACTTTTTTAAATTGCGCATGCCGGTTTACTGAAAACTGCGCACTGGGAGATGGCGGCGGGGGAAAACGCGCGGAAATTAAGGCGTTAATTGCTCAACTGGCGAAGACGAACCCATTAATTGAGTCCAACATTTTCCGCTCTTGCCATGATGTGAATCTGAAAACCGTGATCGGCTACATAAAGGATGGTGTAAATCATCCTTATGATGAAGATTTCGAACAGAAATGATGACTTGGCCAAGGATGACGGATGTTGCCAATTCGCATCCGCATCGTTGGGCAAATATCTTTGGCAGGAGGTGCAAGCATGTTCCGAAAGCGTATTTGTTTTCTGGAAGCGGGGCTAGCCAAAGCATCCTTTGCGCTTCCTTATCGAGGTGGCATGATATGGTGCGAGCATCTCGATTCACTGGGGGAACATACGGATGAGGCGCTTGATAAACTGGAAAGTGACCTTCTTCAATTTAAAAAGCCTTCCGCCACCTCACAACTGGTTGTGGTGCTGGATGAAACATTGGTGAATCAAGACCTATGCAACCGCTTGGTAGATGCGTTTACCGCGCCGGATAGTCATGCACAAAAACTAGCGTTTGTAGGATTGGACTGGGCTGAACGGAGAAGACTCGAAAAGGCAATGCAAGGTCGCAGCAAATCTTTTACTTTGCGATATTTTACTGATTTGGAAAAGGCTAAGGAGTGGCTTATGCCATTGTAAGGTACTATGCTTGGCTGACAGCCAGTAGGCGGGTTACATACACTCGGTGTATGTAACTATTCGGGATATCGTTTGCTGAGTTGTGATCTTCAGCAGGGCATTCTATGCAGCTGTGTAGTTTTCAAAGAAATGAGGGAGAGCATATGATTGTTTTTGACACACCAGGGAAAATGAATACCGATGTGACGGTGAAAACCGCGCTGGAAGAAGCCGCAAAGCGCGGCATTCGCCATATCGTGGTCGCATCCTACACTGGATTCACAGCGGAGTTCTTTATTGGACATTCTGAGTTAAACATTGTTGTTGTTCGTGGAACCTATGGTTTTAGTGCCAAAGATAGTAACGCCATTCGTATGCCCGAAGAGGTTTACCGAAAGCTAATCTCGCAGGGAATTCAAGTAGTTACTGCTGCACATGCGTTGAGCGGAGCAGAGCGCTCTCTGTCTACAGCGTTCAAAGGTGTATACCCAGTGGAAATCATTTCTCATACGCTGCGTATGTTTGGGCAAGGCACTAAGGTATGTGTGGAATGTGCTGCAATGGCATGCGACAGTGGCGCGATTCCGGCAGGCGAACCTGTGATTGCGATCGCGGGTACCGCTGAAGGGGCTGATACGGCCATGGTGTTAAAGGCAGCCAATTCGCATCGCATTCTGGAAACCAAAATTTGTGAATATCTTTGCAAACCAGCTCTCTAAAGCGTTTTCATTATGATATGCCATGGCTGATACGATCGTATAAAAACGTTTACGGCATGGGAAAGGGTGCCTGCTTGATGAAGCAGGCACCCTTTCCTAGTGAATGTGGATGATGGATAAGCTTTATGCTTTTTCGACATAACGCTTGAAATTGTCCAAAATCGCTTGCCATCCAGTTCTTTGCGCCTCGGCTGAATTTTCGTGCTCCCTATCAAAAATCTCAGTCACCTGCACCCCGTCTTTTACAACGTTGAATTCTACACTTACTTTTCGTTCGTCTCCCAAGTTGTAAGCAAGTTTCTTTTCGGGGATGACCTCATAATATACGCCGGAAAAGTCAAAACTCATACTGCCATCCCGAGACGACATGCGAGAAGTGAACTTACCGCCTACACGGAGGTCATTCTGTGCAGATGGGGTATACCAGTCATCGGTAGCGTTGTTCCAATTCATGATATCTTGGGGGGTAATCCATTTTTCCCAAACACGGCTCAGCGGTGCATTGACTGTAACTTGCACAGTGATTGCTTCTTTTTTCATCGTGAATTTCCGTTTCTGCACACAGGTGTGTGCTGGCTCATTTCAGACAAAACAAGCATGTTCCGTTGTTGAACTTCTCTATCAGCGGTTTGTTCTGTACCCGCGACAGTTGTTGAATCATCATGGCCTTTGTTCCCAAACCGAGCAATACCTGCAGACCCAATCTGGAAGAGCTATTAGCCAGATCCATCGGATGGAGACCCACTGTATCTATCACTTATTGTGAGGTTGCAACCGCTTTCAGCAACCTTTTCGGACGGGTATACTGGATGCCTGATTTAATTATGGTTGTGTTTTCTCTTTGGGCAGAAGGGTTGCGTCCATGTAAGAAATTTCCCATTGATGTCCATCAAGGTCGGCGAATCGGTCATAATACATCCAGCCATAGTTCTCGGGTTGTAAGTAACGGGTAGCGCCATTTTCAACAGCAATCCGCATGATCTCGTCTACCCGTTCACGGCTGCCGACATCTACCGCCAGCAATACCTGTGTAGTTGAACGATCCGCAATGGGTCGGTTTGTGAAGGTTTGAAAGTATTCATGCGTTATCAGCATTGCATAAATCGAATCCTGTTTCAACACAAGGCATAATGCTTTATCGTCGGAAAAATCCTCGTTAAAGGCAAAGCCAAGCTTTGTCCAAAATTCTCGCGTGCGGGCGATTTCTTTGATCGGAAGATTGATAAAGATCACTTTGATTGCAGCATTGGTCTCCATATGGCAACTCCTTCGATATGGTGAGGTTCCCTATCAGCCAATAAACGCCTTTTTCAGCGTTGCAATGTCAAACTTTTTCATTTGTAAAAATGCCTCAACCACACGCTGAATTTGTTCCTCGGTGCCAGTGCTGAGCATTTCGCTCATTTCACTCGGCACAATCTGCCAGGAGACGCCAAACTGATCTTTCAGCCATCCGCAAGCTTCTGCTTCGGGCACATGGGAAAGCTTTTCCCAGTAGTAATCAATCTCTTTTTGAGTATCGCAGTACACCATAAATGAGATTGCTTCGTTAAAAGTGAAATCAACATCAAAGCCATTGTCCATTGCGGAAAACGCTTGTCCCAGCAATCGGTAACCGATATAGTTTACTTTCGCGACAGAAGAATCGGCTTCACCTTCGCCATATTGGCTTACCTCATCAATGCCGGAATCGTTAAATACCTTCGTGTAAAACCTTACAGCTTCTTCAGCGCGGCCATTGGCCGCACCGGAAAATAGCAAATTAGGGGTGATTTTCTGTGCGGGCTTGTTACCATCCGTCAGCGAAAGTTGCCATGAAAGGCCATAGCGATCCTGTACCCAGGCATAACGGCGGCTAAAGGGGTATTCGCCCAATGGCATGAGCTCTGTTCCACCCTCAGACAGTGCTTTCCACAGAGTGTCTACTTCCTCTGCGGTGGAACATGCCACCATTAAGGATACAGAGGGATTAAACTTGAAATAAGGTCCGGCACTGATGGCTTCAAATGGTTGACCGGCTAATTCAAAATCAACGGTTTCTGCATCGCCGGAAGGTGTATCATGTAACACATCCGTGTCGATAAGCTTTGATTGATCAAATAGGCTGATATAAAACTCGGCGGCCTCTTTTGCTTCCTTGTCAAACCAGAGGTGTGGTACAATTGTCTTCATATCATACCGCTCCCTTCACATTTGGAGTTTTCAAGTTTTCATCCCTTTGTTCTGAAGCCATATGACTCAGTTGCCAGCCTACTCCATACTTGTCGGTCACATAGCCGTAAAGGCTGCTCCAGAAGGTCTCCTGAAGCTCCATAATCACATGACCGTCTACTTTCAATTTCTGAAAGGCGGCTTTTAAAACTTCCGCGTTATCGCTGGTGATAGCGAGACAGATGTTATTGCCAACCGTAAAAGGCATATTGTTGGGCACATCAGAGAACATCACGGTATCTCCCATGATTTTAAGTTCGGTGTGCATTACCAGATTCTTGGTTTCTTCCGGCATGGGGAAACCATGATCCTGCTCTCCGTAGGTCATGATCTTGGCTTTTTCAGATTCGAACACATTCGCATAGAACTCCACCGCTTCACGGCAGTTTCCCTTGAAGTTGATATATGCATTAACGGCCATTTTTCACAGCTCCTCATAGTTTCTTTGGATTCCAGTTTTGTTTTACCCATTCTGTAGTGAAAAGAAACATTCACATTCAGTTAATTTTTGAAAGAAATCCATTTATATACATTGTATTATATTCAGTTAACAGACTCAATACCGAAATATTAACAGTTGATGAAAAACATGATTGAAACATAATAAACACAGATATAAGCCTAATGATGTTTCACGCAATGGGTTACACATTATTGCACAATAAGAATATACGAAGGAAAGCCAATGGTAACTGCTTTGGGTGTGCATCAACATCATGCCATTTGGGTCGAAGTGAGGTCTCGTGTTTTCACGCTGCAAATTCAAACAATGAAATCACAGGGACAGCGATGGGTCTCATACAAATTTGCATTATTTGGCGTATACACGAAGGCATCACAACGCTCGCTACCTTTTTCCTTTGCTATCGCGGTATTCCTTGGGAGACATTCGAAAGTATTGGCCGAAAACATGAGTAAAGTGCTTGGCAGAGGGAAAGCCCACAGCGTCGCTGATTTCGAATATTTTGCTGTTTGGGTTTCCCAGCAGCCGCCGAGCGGCATCTTCCATGCGAAGTTGAAGCAGGTATTGTGAATAGCTTAAACCCATTTCCCGATGGAACAGTGAGCTTAAGTAAGCGGAAGTAATCCCCAGTTTGTCTGCCAGGGAGGCAAGGCTCATGGGTTCGGAAAAATGGAACTGCAGGAATTCCCTAGCTTGCTCCACCAAAGCTGAGGCAGGCTTTGTAACGGGATGGTCATTAGCAAACAGACGATCAAGAGCACGGGAGAACATTGTCTGTGCTGATAATTTAGGCGGTTCTGTCCAAGTGCCGGAATCCAAAAAGATTTGTAATGCACTCCGACGCAACGTTTCATCCGTTTCACAATCGTAAAGCAATGATAGGGCGGCAGTTTGATGAGATTTTTCTGGGAACTCGAGCAAAGCCGACAACAAACTCGCACGTCGCTCATCGGCAAGTATGCCGGAGGAAAGCGACGTGTTCAGGTCGTCAAGCATCGCGTTTAATCGGGCCTGCGCTTGTCTCTGCTCGTATAGCAGGTTATCTGAAAGTAAAGGCTCATCCAACGCAAGAGCGAGACGCAGGACAGTTTCGGCATTTGCCCTGCACTGGCGGATGTGCTGTGGGTCAAATGCTGCATAGCTGCAAACAAGGCTAATCATGGGATTCATTTTGGTGAAATGTTGAGCAGCCATACGGCATTCTGTTTGTACCAGCAATGGATCACTGGCGGTGCATAATACCGCTGTGCAGTAGGGAAGGCGCGCAACAAGCGGGGCGAATACCAACGCTAACTTTTCTTGCAGTTGAAACAACTTGCCGCTGCCCGCATCCAAATCCGAGGTTAGGGAAGGTGCGAATAAGAGAAGGCCGCTTGGTTTGCCATCCAGTAGCTTGATTAGCGGCTCACGCGCTGTCTCATCACCCTGTAGTGCATTGATCAGGTTATCAGCCATCCGATCCCCATGCTTTGCAGCAACCTGTGAAGCCATTGCGGATAGAGCTGCGGAGAGTTCCGATTCATTGAGCGGTTTCAGGAGATAGTCAAATACATTCAACCGAACGGCAGACCGGGCATAATCGAACTCGTCATAGCCGGATAAAATAAGGATCGGCATATCTGCATCGTTATGGCGGATAAAGCGCGCAAGTTCCAACCCATCCATGCCGGGCATGCGAATGTCAGTCAAAACAGCATCGAAGCGTTCATGAGCCAATCGCTCGACGGCTTCCATGCCATCGGAAGCGGTTGCGGCGGCTTCCCATTCAGGACAAAGCTCACTCAGTTTTGCGGCGAGGTAATCCCGCATCAGATCTTCATCCTCAACAATCAATGCGCGGTACATGCGTCTCCTCCTTCCAGCGGCAAATGCAGCGTTACAACGGTGCCCTCTCCTTCTTGGGATTCAATGGTCAAGCTGTACATTTCACCAAAGCGAAGCTTCACGCGCCGAGAAATATTCACAAGGCCTACACCGGATTCACCCGTCAGTGGCTCAACGGTAGGCGCGCTCAATGATTCTCGAACAGCGACCAGTGTAGGTTCATTCATGCCGATGCCATCATCGGTCACGATAATCTGTAACTCGCTTTCCGTTTCGCAAACGGACAGGGTAATTTGCGTTTTACCCCGTTTGGGTTCACAACCATGCACCAACGCGTTTTCTACCAGTGGCTGAACGGTTAATGCAGGCAACTGATAATATTCCCACTTAACAACATCTGGGAGACTATAACTAAGGGTTCCGTATCTTTTTTGCTGTAAGGCAAGATAGCTTTCGACAATCTTCATCTCTGCCCGCAAGGTGATTTCACGGTCCGCATTTACCATGCCGCGCAAGAGCGTCGCCAGCATATCAATACATTGCACGGCTTCGTCGCCGCGGCTTGTCATAATCAAAAGATGAATGGTATTGAGGGCATTAAATAGAAAGTGCGGGCGTATCTGATTACATAACGCGGCGTACTGCGCCTCCTTTTCTAGATAACGGGCTTCATATACCTGACGTGTGAGCAGGTTGTTACGCTCCATTTCCGCATGGATTTGATCGATCATCTCATTGAACGATCGGGCGAGGTAGGCAAGTTCATCATGCCCATCAACACTCGCGCGTACGGTCAGGTCGCCGGTTTGAATCCGGCGCATATGGTCGGTAATCTGAAAGATCGGCTTTAAAAATTGTTTAACCAGCGGAACGGTAATCAGCACGCCCAGAACTGCACAAAGAAAGGCAAGAAGATATGCCTTGTTACGTGCCTGTGTGGCTGCGGAAGTCAGAGTACGCATGGAGTGCACGTCGATGATACGCCAATCCGTTACTTGCAGTGCTTGTACATTCACAAGATAATCCGCACCATCCATGCGGAAGGTGAAGGTAGTTTCGCCGTCGTGCCCAGCCAATGCCGCTGTGACGGCTGCCTGAGTGCCTTGGTTTCCAATCAGATTGTTGTGGTAAATGGCGCCGCCTGTGCTGTCCAGAATATATAGCGCACTTCCATCACCCGTACCCGCGCGGTCGCACACGGCTTTGATTCCATGATAGTTTGCATCTACGCGGATCATACCTAACACCTCGCCGCTGTTGCGGGTGCTGTTGATTCGCTGCACAATCGAGAAAACAGAAACAATGGTTTTACCCTGCGTTTCGGTGTGTGCGGGAAGAAAGGTTGCATCTTCCCTTGAAAGTGCCTGAACGTACCAGTTTTCTTGTCGGTAATCCTTGGAGATATCCGCACTGTAGCGCGTTTTACTGCTGGAATAAATCTCATCGCTTAAAATATGCGCTCGCAGAATGTCGCTTCGGGGTAAGGTCATTACTTCGGTAAGATAATCCTCAATCGTGCGGCGCTTGGCGAGTTTTTCAGCGGCGGTGGCAGGGGTTGTTTCCAGTTGCTCCATCACACGCTTGTTATAATAAGGAGACAGGCATAGCCGAAACAGCTCATCCAGATAGGTATCGACGTTGATACCAAGCTGTACAAGCAGTTGTCGGGTGTTTTGCGTACTCTGGGTGATGAGATCGGTGCTGTAGTTTTCATAGGTAAGCACAGTAACCGCCAGTACCGAAACCAGAATCAGTGCGGAAATGATCACCAACAGCTTTTGCTTTATACTTCCCTTCATCCACTCACCGCCTTGTGATTTTATTATACTGTGCGAAAAGAGGCATTGCAACGCCGTCGGGGGTTGATCCAAAAAACTGACACCTAATTCGAAAAATCACGGTATTTCTCTTTACAAAAGGTGCCGTATAATAAGATTATCAAGTGAGCCCCCAAGGGGGCGGGATAGAGGAGGAACATCCATGAAAAAGGTACTGGCATTGTTGCTGGCGCTCACACTGTGTCTTTCGGTTCTGACTGCCGTGGCTGACACCAAGGTGAGTTTCTTCACAGGAAAGATTGAAACCATTGATCTGCTGAACGGCATCATCGATGAGTTTAACGCTGCCAACCCTGGTATTGTTGTGGAACAGGAGTATCAAAATGATGCAAGTTCTGTGATTAAGGTAAAGTTTGCCAGCGGTGAAGTACCCGATGTCATGACCACCTACGAGCAGGAGTTCGTCGATCAGGGTAAATACCTCGACCTGAGCGATATGAGCGATTGGTGGAGCCGTCTGGTGCCCTCGATGAAAGACAGCTGCACCGACCTGAAAACCGGAAAGCAATTCCGCGTCTGCACGAACATGACCATGGCGGGTTTCTTCTACAACAAGGAAATCTATGCCAAACTTGGCCTTACGCCTGCCACCACGTGGGATGAGTTTGTTGCCAATCTTACCACCATCAAGCAACAGATGCCAGATGTGACCCCATGGTTCATCTTTGGCAAAGAGGCATGGCATCTTGGACACCTGATTGAATTTATCCCCCACGGCTATCTCAAGCAGACCCTTGGCGCCTTGGAATGCAAAAAAGCGATGCTGAACAACGACAGTGCAAAACTCAACTTCGGCGCGGCAGATGGCGCAATGGCTGTGTTTGCGCAAAACCTGCTGGATCTGCAAAAGAACGGTCTCATCAATGAAGACGTACTTACCGCTACGAGCGACAACTGTGTGGAGGCATTTGTTACCGGCAAGGCTGCGATGTTCTCCAATGGCATGTGGGCGCTCTCCGGTTTGCTGGAAGCGAATCCCGACATGGCAGATAAAATCGGCTTTGCGCCTTATCCCGCTTATATGCCAAATAGCAAACCGGTGGTATTGTGCGCGGAAGACAGCGGCTACTCCATCTCCGCTACCAGTAGCAATGTGGATGCAGCTAAGGCGTTCCTGAACTACCTGTTCAATGCCGACAACCAGAAGAAGTACAGCGAAGCTCTCGGTTCTCCCAGCGCCTTTACGGATGTAGACGCAAACTGGGCGCCTGCTGCTTTTGCTGCCGAAGTGAAGAATGTTCTCAATACGGCTGTGAATATTGGCTTCACCAATGAGAAACCCGCCGGTTTCAGTGGCGATGACGCGGGCCGTCTGGTGCAGGATCTGCTGGCTGGCACTTATGATGCTCAGGGTTTTGCAAAGGCTTATGAAAAGGCATGGAATGAAGGTTTCTAAACCGAACATTGTTTAAGACGGATGGAAAAGGCGTCTGCGCAACGGGCGCCTTTTCCTTTCCCGAAGGTGAAAATCCAGAACAAAGGGTGATGTGCATGCAAAGCAAAGGTTGGGTCGCCAACGGGGCGAGGCACAAAAGGCACAGACGGGAGTATACGCAGTATATGTCGCTGCCTGCATTGCTACTGTTTTGCGCGTTCTTCGTATACCCGCTGATCCGGGGCGTGGGCATGAGTCTCACCGATTGGGATGGGATGGGCGAAGCGACGTTTATAGGACTGAACAATTTCGCACGCTTCTTTCAGGACGCGCGGGCGATGGGGGATATCAAAACCACATTGATCTTCGCAGCGGGAAGTGCCATATTGCTCAATCTAGTGGGGTTGATGTATGCGCTGCTGATGGAAAAGCCTTTTCATGGCCGTAGCGCAACGCGGGTGATCATTTACCTTCCGGCTATTATCAGCCCTTTAATCATGGGGTATATCTGGTACTTTCTGTTGCAGCCGGGACGTGGCTTTCTTTACCACGCGATGGAACAGCTGGGAACATCTTTTCAACTGGGCAATTGGATGAGCGACTATCCTACCACGATGACTGTACTGATTCTCGTGAACGTTTGGCAGTATGCAGGCATGACGATGATTATCTACCTTGCCGGGCTGCAAAACATTTCATCCGATTTGCGCGAAGCGGCGATGATTGACGGGGCCAGCACATGGCAGCGATTTACGCGTGTAACACTTCCTTTGCTCATGCCCGCCATCCGCATTAACATTGTAACGAATATCATCGGCTCACTGTCGGTGTTTGATGTGATTATGTCGCTTACAGAAGGCGGCCCTGGCTATGCGACGGAAAGCTTGAGCATATATATCATGCGCATGTGTTACGGAAGCCGTACAGGCTACTCGACTGCTGTGGCGATGATTCTGTTCATGATTATTCTGATACCGGTGCTGATTTCCATGCGACTGACGCGCGCTAAGGATTAGGAGGGTGCGACCGTGAAAGAAATATGGTTTTTCAAGACGGTGCGCATTCTGCTGCTTATGCTGATCTGTGCGATGTGCATCATTCCGTTTTATGTTTTGTTGGTACTGTCGCTGAATGCCCCAAGCCGTGTGTTTTATGAAGGCAATATGTTCATCCCTACATTTGCGTGGGGCAATTACGCTGACGCCTGGGCGAAAAGCAAAATCGGCACAGCGATGATCAATTCCGCTGTGATTACCTTTGGCACGCTGGCGCTGACCATTCTGTTTGGCGGTATGGCGGGGTATGCCATTGCACGCCGAAACACGCCCATGAACAAAGCAATTTTTTCACTGCTGATCGGCTGTATGATGATCCCTGGCATCATCAACACTGTACCGCTGTACACGCTGATGCGGCAATTAGGCGCCATCAATACGCTGTGGGGCATGGTGCTGGTTTGCTCTACGCTCTGCCTGCCTTCGGCAGTATTCATCTACACTACCTTTGTGCGATCGCTGCCGCGCGAACTTGATGAGGCAGCCGAGGTGGATGGTTGCACAGGTTTTAAGGCTTTCTGGCGAATCATTTTTCCGGTGCTGAAGCCAGCAACCGCCAGTTTTGTGATTTTGAACGGCTTTGGAGTTTGGAACAACTATGCGCAGGCGGTCTTCTTCCTGCAGTCCAGGGAAAAGCAGAATATTCCGCAGGCGTTGTCGGTATTTTTTCAGCAGTTTGGCGGAGCAAAATGGCACCTGATGAGCGCAACGGCTGTAATCGCGATTGTGCCGGTTGTGGTAATTTTTCTGGTGTTCCAGCGCCAGTTCATTGAAGGCCTGACGGATGGGGCGGTGAAAGGATGACAGAGCTAATAACCTGTAAAGGCAAGTATCGTGCAGGTGAACCGGTAACACTTTGCCTGCGCCAAAGCGAAGAGGATACTCCTTTTGCTGAAAGCGCTGAAATCGAAGTCTGGCATTTGGCTCAAGTGATATTCCGCATGGATATCACCCTTCAAAGTAAAGAGACGATTTTTGAATTACCTTCCTTTGAACGCGATGGCGCGTGTTATGGGGTTGAGGCGCGGTTGATTTCCGGGGGCAAAGAATTTGCAAGCGCTTCTACAGCTGTTAATATTGGCGGCAATGTTGTGCGATATGGATTCCTGAGTGATTTTCTGCCGGAAGATGAGCGGGATGTGGAGTCACTTGCCAAGTATCACATCGACCATGTACAGTTTTATGATTGGAGCTATCGGCACGATACACTGGTGCCCCCGACGGACGATTATACCGATATGATGGGAAAACGTAACAGCTTGCCTGCGATTAAAAAGAAAATATCATCGTGCCACGATCATGGGATGCTTGCTATGGCGTATGGTGCTGTATATGCGGCCAGCCGCTCCTTTTGGGAATCACACCGCAATTGGGGGCTGTATGCAGGGGCGAACCGTCCCATGGTATTTATCGGCACATTCTATTACATGGATATGGATAGCCCGTGGCGGGAACATCTCATTCAACAGTATGTGGAGGCGGTGGAGCGCGTCGGGTTTGATGGCATCCATATGGATTCCTACGGCGAGCCAAAACACGCGCTGAGTGCGTCGGGCGAGATGCGTGATATGGAGCACCTCTTTTCATCGCTCATCGCAGATGCGGACGAAGGCATGCGCAAAGCGGGGCATACGCCGCACCTGATTTTTAACAACGTT
>Ga0302286_10000695_pt1 | contig 26681 bp, 16 predicted proteins | sample III_Fen_E2_3_FD_198765 | JGI IMG/M metagenome (GOLD analysis project Ga0302286, IMG submission 198765) | Peat permafrost microbial communities from Stordalen Mire near Abisko, Sweden - III_Fen_E2_3 | ecosystem: Environmental > Terrestrial > Soil > Wetlands > Permafrost | place: Sweden: Abisko...
AATGATGTATTTTTTGAGCTGCCGGTGTCTGATCTGAAATCATAAAGTAAATACCTTTATCAGCGTCAGATTGAAGTTTAATCATTGTTCTGAGTAAATTTCGCTTTTCTACATTTATTCCTCCGAACTTAGCTCTTAAATTATATATGAATTTATCAAACTTCTTGTTTGATAATTCTTTATAAATTTGACATGCATTTATTTTTTCAGAAACAAACAATGGAAAATTAACCCCCCATTCCCAATTTCCATAATGGGCTGTCATTACTAATATGCCCTTTCCTTTAGCGTGTTCTTTTAGAAGTCCTTCAATATTGACAAAGCTAAACCTACGCTTTATTTCGGCTTCACTAATATTGATTTCGTAGATGGTTTCAACAAATAGATCGCAGAAAAAACGATAGAAACGACGTTCTGTTTTTCTAAGTTCTTTTTTTGTTTTGTTGGGAAATGATTTTTCGAGATTACTGCGAACGACAGATCTTCTGTACCTAATCAAATAATAAATAACAGGATAGCTTATGTCTGAAAAGATATAAAGTACTTTCAACGGAAGCAGGGTGATAATCCACGCTAAAGCATATAAGATATTAAACATAAGAGCTTTTTCCTACAAAATACATTTCAAATTCATTAAAAAACTTCTGATATATGATCCATAAATTAAAGAAAACACCAAGGTAGTTTTTACAAATCCCGGTGTTTTCTTTAATTTATCGTTATTGGTTTTCTGAGTTTTCTATACTAAGTAACCTTTACATTCTGTCACTTTTCTTCGGTGTATATACCGAGTGATTTCCCATATTCATATTCTCCATCCAGGATTAACTGAATATCGTCTTCTGTCAATTGCATTTTGTCTTTTTTTGCGCATTTCTGAATGTATTTGAACATTTCTTCTTCATCGATACTAGCTTCTTCTGTAGAATCTTCATCTATTAAACCGTTTTCATCATAGAATTCATATACGACATCCAAAACGTATTCAATTTTTTCATCATTGATTCTGGCTTTGTCTTCTGCTGGTATATAATTAAGAATGAATTTTACGGCGTCATCTTCATCGTAAACTAATAAGTCGTCTTCTTGTGTTTTCATAATGGTATGCGTGTTAAGTTAGAATTCAATGAGTTTTATTTATAGTTCAAAGATAGATTATTTTTTATTATACAGGTTTCTTATTCTCCTTTTTTTGAGAATTTAAACATTTAGTCATTGAAAATATCAATTACATACAAAAAGGACTTACCGAAAAAATCGATAAGTCCTTTTGTGTGTCGGGGTAGCGGGATTCGAACCCACGACCCCCTGCTCCCAAAGCATAAATAGACTTACCTTTAATTTGTTGGTATTTTGTTATAGTGCTATAATACAGCGAAATAATATATATATTTATTGTTATTATATGTTTGTTATTTGATTATTATGTGTATATTTGCAGTACAAAATGTATGTAAAATGTATAGATAATTTTTAAATATATACGCTATGGACTGCTCAATAACCATTTATCTCGACCAGCGAATTAAAAGAAATTCAGGCATTTATATCGTTAAGCTAAGAGTATTATCCCCCACTCATGGAGTTACAAAAATGTATAGCACTAACTATAAACTAACTCTTGAAGATTTCGAACATGCCAGATATAAGAAACCTAAAGGTAAATTCATTGAATTATCAATTGAATTAAATAAACTCCTATCAAGAGCTTGTGAAGTTGCTGAATCAATTATTCCGTTTTCATTCGATAAGTTTGAAAAAGAAATGTTTTCAGAGCCTCGTAACAAAGCCGATGTAATCGATGCTTTCAATATAGCTATCGAAGAAAATAAAAGCCTGGGGCGCTTGGGCAATGCTGATAACTACCAAAACAGCCTTAATTCAATCAAAAAGTTTCTTGAAGCTAAATCTGATAAAAAAGATCAGAAATTACTATTTTCAGAAATTACAACTGATTGGCTCCAAAGATACGAAGAATATATGAAAGGGAAAGGGAAAAGCACTACCACAATAAGTATGTATGTTCGTGCTTTGAGAGCTATTTTCAATAACTCAATTTCAAAAGGGGACATAAGTAGTAAGATTTATCCATTTGGCAAGGAAAAGACCAAATACAAGGTTTCAAGCGTGAAGAAAGTCAAAAAAAACCTCAAGCAAGAAGAACTCAAAAAATTATTTGAAGCGACCGGCTCAGAAGAACAACTTCGGGCAAAAGACTTTTTCTTTTTTTCGTACAATTGTAGCGGAATGAACTTTAAAGATATTGCCAACCTTACTTATGGTCAAATTGATGGCGACCGCTTGAAGTTTTTTAGAAAAAAAACAGAGAATACAACCTCCGAGCAAACAGAAATTTCAGTATATTTGACACCTTTTGCACATAATGTGATAAAACAATACGGCATTGATAATAAAGGCGCAAACACGCTTATATTCAATATAATTACCAAAGAGATGAGTGCAGAAGAGAAACAAAAGGCAATAAAAAATTTTACACGTTCTGTGAATCAAGGATTGAAGAAGCTGGCTAAAAAAATTGGAATTGATGAAAACATATCTACTTATTACGCCAGGCATTCTTTCAGTACCAATGCAATCCGTTCCGGTGCCAGCATGGAGCTTGTTAGTGAGCAGCTTGGACATGCAAATTTAAAAACAACTCAAAACTATTTCAGTGGTTTTGAGGATGATAGTATAGAAGATTTGACTAAAAAACTAATGGCGTTTTAAACCCAATTTGGTTCAACCTATGAAAAAAGATAAACCCCTCGCCCCTTTTAAATCTGATAGTTCAAACAACAATTCAGAAAATTTCAATACTCCGGCTGATATGGATTTTAACGAATGGGGTCATGTTGAAAGTATTCCTATTTTCATTCAAAAGTGTGACGTATTGAATACTAATCTGCTAAAGGCGATAGCCAAAATTGACCATATCTTTACACACAAGCATTCAACTTTGGAAGATGTTGAATACCTGAAAAATCTCGAAATAGATTTCAGTATTTTTTCTTTCATTCCACTTGGTAGAAAAATAAACAAAAAGGAGTCAGACAGTTACAATAATTTAGATTTAGGTATATTTTTCAACGTACTAAAATTTATACTTAGGTTTTTACTTATATTCTCATTTAAAAGAAAAAGCAAACCAGTTTATTATTATCCTGATGAAGAGGTTGAATTAAACAATGAAAAGATATTACTTTACAAAAATTTAATAACTAAGCATTTGAATGATTCAATAATTTCGTATTGTAATTTTTTTGATAACCAAAAAACTTACAAATGGGAAGACAAGAAAAATGAATTCAGATCAATCATAATTTTGAACGTTGATGGCTACAAATTTCTTAATGACTTCTTCGAAAAACTATATATGTTCTTTATATGCCTTCCATTTCACATTTTAGACGAATATACACCAAAAAGTATTGGATTTGGATTTAAAGAAAGAAGAAGTATTGCTGAAAATGAACCCGATTTACTTAAAAGGAAAGAAATTTATGCTGAAGGTATGGCGCAGTTGGAAATGAGCGTATTAGGGACAGAAGGGAAATATTTTGCATTTAATCTGAAAGAGTATCCAGAAGAAATATTAATGTATCGAAAAGCAATCGATGTACTTGAAGAACGAATAAAACATTCAACAACCTCCGTAGTTTCCAAAATAGAAATAAATCCAGAGCAATGCGAAAAAATTTCAATCTCAACTATCGTTGATTTCTTAAATGACAAAACCAATAATATATTATTTCAGGCGATTCAGAATAATTTCAAACACTTTGAAGGAAAACGGTTGGCAATTTTAATCTATCTACTACAGGAGGAAAACAAAATCATTTCAATCATTTCAAATTCTAAAACTCATTCAAGAAAGCAGTTTATTCAGTTATTCAAAGAAGATAGCTCCTTTGATAAATTTCAGGCTGTAAACAAATATATCGACCCTTTTACAAACGAATTGAATCTGCCAACTTTAAAAGAATTCGATGCAGATTATATCAATATCAAAGAAAAACTCACCAAAATACTAGAAAATCCAGTTGTCTAGTTGTCTGTAGTTTTCAGACAACTTCAGACAACTGATTATCAAACATATAACACATATCAAAAATCTACTTTTGTGCCATTCTAATCAGTGGCACATTTTTTTTGTGCCACACAAAGCACAATAAAAAATGAATACAAATGTAGTATCTTTCGAAAACCTTCCCCAAGCAGTGAGTTTATTACTTGAAAAAGTGGACTCACTTGAACAGTTGCTAAAATCGCAACAAACAATTATTTCACAGGCACCTTCCGACAGACCAATGTCAATCACTGAAGCTGCAAAATTTGTAAATCTTACCGTGCCCACACTCTACGGATTTGTAAGCAAACGTACAATCCCATTTTCAAAAGTGGGAAAACGACTCTATTTCTCAGAAGTAGAGCTGACCTCTTGGATTCAATCTGGCAGAAAACAAACCAGAGATGAATTAATAAATACTCCTAAAGTTGCAACCTTAATGCCCAGACGAAAATGAGAATAGACGAAGAATTTATTGAAGAGCATTTCGAGAAATTATCTGCTGAAATTAAAGTATTGCAAAATACTTTCTTGAATAAACAAGATTTTATCGAGGACCCATTTATTGACAATACCCGATTTATGCAACTAATGGGAATAAGTGTTAAAACGGCTCAGTCATGGCGTGACTGTGGCCTGGTGAGTTTCTCACAGATAGGCAACAAAATCTATTATCGGGTCTCAGACATTAAAGAATTATTAGAAAAAAATCACAGGAAATCTAAAAAAACAGAATAACTATGGGGTCAGTATCAATATTCAAAAGCTTTGCTCAGTTTGTTGAAAATAAAACTTTAAGCGATATTATCTTTGAAATTCAAGATGGTAAATACATGACTGAAGTAGAAGTAATTCGAAAACTCATTACCAGTGGTAAGACCAAAGAAGCTGACAAACTAAAGAAGCAACTTCCGGCTTTTACTCCTTCAGGTACATTCGACAATGGACGAAAAGCAGAACTAATTTCAACATACAGCGGATTTCTTGTATTGGATCTCGACAAACTGACAGAAACACAATTGGAAGAAGTAAAATTAAAGGCGACACAAATTGCCTTTACTTACGCTGCCTTTGTCAGCCCAAGTGGAAACGGATTGAAAATTATCATTCCAGTGAATACGCAAGCCGACAACCACAAACTTGCCATGCAACAGGTGGCAGCGTATTACGAGAGTGCTTTTCAAATCACAGTTGACCCCTCGGGCAAAGACGTTTCACGCCTTTGTTTTATGTCCTATGATCCGGACTGTTATTTAAATCCTAACGCTGAAACATTCTGCGTAAATCTTGAACCGTTTCAATCAGAATTGCCAGTTGTGAAAACACCTATACCAAACAAAGTTGACACTACCAGCCCAAAAGTAGAAAGTCCAGAATCCACTTGGCAGGAGAAGTTTTTCAATTGTATTGAATTTACAGAGAAAAAAGCAACCTTTATTCAAGGCAATAGGAACAATTTCGTTCACCTACTTGCTTGTAACTGTAATCGTATTGGAATGCCTGAGAGTATTGCTCAAAACTTCATTTCACAGCATTATAATCTTGACAAATCAGAAGCGTTAACTTCTGTTACCAGTGCGTATAAAAACAATATACACGAACATGCAAAGTTTGCAAACATTGCAAACTATACAGATAATACTAAAGTTGATTCCGGTTATAATACCACAAGTCAAATCCAAACCGATTCAAAAGAAAGTCTGTTATTAGTTATGCCATATCTACCGGATGAAATATTCGAGAATCTACCGGAGATATTAAAAAAAGGGTGTGATGTATTTACAAACAGAAGACAAAGAGATGTATTTCTCACAGGTGCATTGTCTATTCTAAGTGGCTGTATGCATAATTTCATTGGCTTGTACAATGGAGATGAAAACCGTGCTAATTTATATTCATTCGTTGTAGCACCGGCAGCCAGTGGCAAAAAATCACTTGTTTCAGCAAAAGCATTGGGGTCAAAATACCACAAAAAATTGGTGAATGAAAGCGAAGCTAAAAAGAAAATATATGAATCTGAAATGCAGGTATATAAAAAGAAGTTGTATGATAAAAAAGTACTTGGCGAAGAATTGGAAATGCCTAAAAAACCACCCTTCAAAGTCCTTTATATACCAGCCAACAATAGCAGTGCAAGACTTATTCAGCATTTAAGAGATGGCGACCAACAAGGTATATTTTGTGAAACAGAAGCGGATTCAATGGGCAATGTTTTAAAACAAGATTGGGGTGGATATTCCGACTTATTACGCAAGGCATTTCACCACGAACCAATTTCGTATAGCCGCAAGACAAACGATGAGTTTGTTGAAATTGATTCACCTTGTCTTTCTGTTACTCTAGCCGGAACACCAGGGCAAGTGGTCAATCTTATCAAATCTTCTGAAGATGGACTGTTTAGCCGTTTTCTTTTTTACACTTTTAAGTCAGAGTTGGCTTGGATAAGGGCAAGCGAAAAATGTAACGGTGTGAATCTGACTTCTCATTTTGACGAGGTATCTTACGACGTGCTTAATTTTGTTGAGTTTATCGAATCAATGAAAAGAATTGAGATAAAACTCACTCCTAACCAGTGGGAACGCCTAAATGAATTTGGCGAAAATAGTTTGATTACGTTAACCTGTTTTTTCAATGAAGATCTTGCCAGTACTTCAAAAAGACTGGGACTTATTCTTTTACGTATTTGCATGGTAATCACAGCCTTGAAGTACTATGATTTCAAACTGAAAGCCACAGAATTTCTTTGTGCTGATGAAGATTTTGAAATAGCTCTAAAACTCGTAAAAGTCTACGAGCAACATGCTGTTTTTATGTTCAACGAACTTCCAAAATCTACCACTGGAGCAGACAAAGCATTGAAAAAATTCTTTGATATGTTACCTAATAAATTTCAACGGAAAGAAGCTATTGAGCTTGCATTAAATAAATTGCAAATCAAAGAACGTACCGCCGATGGCTACCTTTCCAAACTTCTAACAAACAAATTATTGGATAATCCACGTTCTGGTCAATATGAGAAAATCAAAAAGTAAAAATACCTTGCAAACTTTGCAAGGTTTGCAAGGTATTAAAGACAATCAATGCACATTTTTTTATAACTTTGCCTTTTTTAATTTTTAAGGTAAGAGGATTTTTAAATTACAACACATTTGCTAAAACCGTGAAATCAATAAAAACAATACATACCGCCCGTACAATAATGTTTGCTGAACTTGAAAAGGTTATGGACTACTCAATTGAGTCTGATAATTTTCAGAAATCATTAGACAACAATGTTATCGGCAAAAAATCTGCTGATGGAATAAAAAAAACCACCAATTATTTAAAGCTGCTTTATGGCTTTGATAATCAATCCAACCAGTTTAAAGCTTTCAAATATTTCTGGAAATTAGTAGAAAATCAAGATAAAATTCTAATATCACTTCTTTTTGCTATTGGCAATGATTATTTATTGGAAGAAAGTATTCCCGTGGTTGCCGAAACGAAGTTAGGTGATAAAGTTCTAATTGAAAAAGTAGAACAAAACATTGAATCTCATTATCCAAACAGATATTCACCAAACACGCTGAGGTCAATGGCTCAAAACATTGCCAGTTCTTGGAAGCAAGCTGCGTTTATTACTGGAAAAGTAAAAAATATCAGGACGCAACCCGAAATCAGCTTTAATGTTGTTGCTTTTGCATTCTTTATGTCTTATTTAGAGGGTGACAGAGGTGATTTTATCCTTGCAAGTAAATGGGTAAAAGCCCTTTTCTTAAACGAAAGTAAAGTTAGAGAATTGGCTATTGAAGCCTCGAAACGTGATTTGTTTCAATACCAGTTTGGTGGCAATGTTACTTCGATTTCATTTTCAAATCTTATCACTAAATTAGAAATTAATGATATCTAAGATAGATCAATTAATTCTGGCTTACGACAAAGTCATTAATGAACCATGGTCAAACTCTTTGTCCGGTCAGGAAAGAGTTTGGTTTTTGGTGTACGACCCTGCCGAACAACGAAAAATTGAATTACGCATGGGAGACTTTGAATCGGCAACCCTTAAGTCTGGAAAGCGTTGGGAAAGCATATCTTTCAAAACATGTTTTCCTACTTGGATGGCAAATCACGATTATCGTGAAGAATATTTTCAAACGCCTGAATACTTAGTTGACCAGCTGGAGGCCGAATTTATTCCTTTTGCTATTGATTTTCTAAGAACAAAATTACAGGAAATTCAATCTGACCAAAATACATTAATTGCAATCAAAGATGTAGCTTCATTATTTGGTTTTGGTCGCTTGTCCGAAATTCTAAAAAGTTGCGATAACAATTTCAAAGGCAGATTAATGATTTTCTTTCCTGGTGAATTTGAGCATAACCAATACAGACTGCTGGATGCCCGAGATGGGTGGGATTATCTTGCTCGTCCAATAACGATATAAATCTAATAGAATGAAAAACAAAGAACTTTTTACACTCAATCCGGAACTTGTAAACCTTAGAAATGAAGGCGTTGCAAAAATTAGAACTATCAACGAAAAAGAAGATTTATCAATTGCGGAATACGAATTAAAAACCTTTGTATGCGAAGGCGAGTATCATGATGGTTTAAAAAAGATATTAGAATACTATCTGCAAAACTTTAACAATTCCGAGCAGCCCGCCTTTTGGGTAAGTGGTTTTTACGGGAGTGGTAAGTCACACCTTGTGAAAATGGCAAGCTATTTATGGAATGATACCGAATTCTCGAATGGTAATACTGCACGTTCTATCAAACAGTTGCCGCAAGATATTACCGATTTATTAGCCGAAATATCACTAAAGCAAAAAATAAATGGAAAATTATCCGTTGCTGGAACCTTACGTGATTTTCCTTCAAAAGATATACGATACTCTTTTCTCCAACTATTATTAAACACGCTTGGCTTACCAACTCAGTTTCACCATTTCAAATTCGTTTATTGGCTCAAACAAGAGGGGATTTATGACAATGTTCAAACCTTGGTAGAAGTAGCCGGACGTGACTTCAAAAAAGAAGTGGAAAACCTCTTCGTTTCGCCGACATTATCAAAAGCAGTTTTACAATTACTGCCCGATATGGCTGAAAATGAAATGAAGCTAAAAGAACTTTTCAAGGCTCAATTTCCAAGAGTTGAAACCATTGGACGTGAGGAATTTATCAAAACTATAAAAACAGAAATCCTTCCGCTTTCTTTTAGTGACAAAATCCCTTGTACATTGATTGTCCTTGACGAAGTACAACAGTTTATAGGTCAAGACCCTGACTTAGCAGATAATGTTCAATTCCTTGCAGAAGATATTTGCTCTCGTTTTGGAGGTAAGTTTTTACTAGTCGGTACAGGTCAAAATGCATTAACGGACACTCCAATTTTACAAAAGCTGATGGCTCGTTTCAGAATTCCAATCCAGCTATCAAATACGGATATTCAAACGGTTATTCGCAAAACTATACTGGACAAAAAGCCAACTTCCATAACTGAAATAAACTCAAAAATGGAAACCTCTTTAGGAGAGATTTCTCGAAATTTGGAAGGCTCTGATTTTGGATATATTACCGAAGATAAAACCACTTTAGTTGCCGACTATCCATTGTTGCCCTCTACTCGTAAACTTTGGAATAAAGTATTACAGGTTATCGACGTGGCAGGTACTTCCGGTCAACTTCGTAACCAATTACGTGTAATTGACGATAGCTTAAAATCGATTGCCAATTTGGAAGTAGGTCAAATTGTGGCTGCTGATTTTATCTTTGACCAAAATCAAACCCAATTAATTCAAGCCGGATTATTATTGAACGACACGAGCAACCTTATCCAAGAACGAAAGTCCAAAGGTGGTGATTCATTGCTCGAAGGTAGAATTCTAAGTGCTGTGTTTTTGTTAGATCAGATTAATGCCAATGCGTCTGTAAAAGATAGAACCTTGAAGTCTAACGAAAATACGATTTCAGATTTATTGATTGATAACTTGAATGTCAATTCTGATACGTTCCGAAACAAAATCAAAACATTAATCAAAAAGTTGGTTGATGAAAAAGTGTTGATGCCTATCAACGATGAATATAAACTCCAAACTAAGATTGGCTCAGAGTGGGAACAGGAATTTCAGAAGCATTGTATAAAACTCAATAATTCGGGAGATGACCAGATTCAGACTTTGAGAAAGGAACGGATTGTTGGATTTTTCAAAGACAAAACGAAAACTATCAACGTATCACAAGGTTTCTCCAAAATGGTGCGTGATTTTGAGCTATGGGATAAAGATACCTTACCAAATTCAGAATACAAACTTAACTTGTGGATTCGCGATGGTTGGTTCGAAAATGAAACAACGGTGCTAAACGAAATCCGTGCAGCCGGAAATAATGCTCCGTTGGCTTATGTTTTTGTCAAAAAATTCCGTGACGTAGATTTGCGTACAGAAATTATGAAATACTTAGCTGCCGGTTCTACTATTGATTTAAAAGGCTTGCCTTCAACTCCCGAAGGTCAGCAAGCCCGCAAAAGCATGGAAACACGACAAGCACAGGCTAAAATATCAATGCAAGAAATCATTGAGAAAATATGCAACGAAAGTGTGGTTTATTTGGCTGGTGGAAATGCTGTAAATGTGGGTGCAATTAGAGATAATATAGAAGACGCTTTAAAAAGCATTGCCGACCGTCAATTCTACGAATTTAAAGGGAAAGCTGATTTTTTAAATTGGGGACAAGCATTGACAAAAGCATTGGCTGGCAATCCCGATGCATTATCGGCCATTAATTACACGGGCGATGTTGATAAACAATCTGTTGCAATAGAAATACTTCGTTTTATTGGCAATAGCTCCAAGGCAGGTAAAGATATCAGAGCGAACTTTATGAAAGCTCCTTACGGTTGGAGTCAGGATGCGATTGACACACTTATTGTTTTGTTGAAAAACACGCAACATATTTCAACTTCCGAACCCGACCTGAAAGTGCCAAAAATTAATCAGGCTACTTTTAAACGTGAAACCATTGTTATTGGAGCAAAAGATAAAATTGCCATTCGTAAACTATTGCAAGATGCTGGGATTTCTTGTCCACCAAATCAGGAAATTTTCTCCTATTCAAACGATTACATTTCCAAACTAAAGGGCTTGGCTACTCGGGTGAGTGGCGATGCGCCTCGTCCCGAACCTGTGAATACGCAGTTTATCAAGGATATTGAAAACAAAGAAGGCAACGAACGTTTGTTGGAAATTCTCCAACAAAAAGACATGCTGACTACTAAATTTACAGAATGGACTGCAAAAGAAAAACTTATTATCAAACGTGAGCCGGCTTGGAATCTTTTAGTTCAACTTGAAAATCAAACAACTGGTGCTGATAATTTGGATGAATTGAAAGAGCAAATTGAGGCGATTCGTGAAAACAGATTATTATTGCAAGAACCTAATCCTGTTCAGCCTATTTTGAATAGTTTAACGGAAAAGTTGGGCAGCGCACTGAACAACAAAAAAGAGCATTTCAATTCATTGTACGACAGCAAGATGGATAAGCTTCAGGCAAACGAGTATTTTATAAAACTTACTCCGGAGCAAAAACACGCTATTTTGGTCAAACACCAGATATTGACAAAACCCGAAATAAAACCCTTGGATGCTACTTCCTTGCTCAACCAATTGCAAAAGGCTTCGCTCTATGTGTGGGACACTAAAATTGCTGCCTTGTCTGGTCAATTTCTATCGGCGTTGGACGATGCAATTGTTTTATCTGCACCAAAGGCTACTACATTCTGTTTGCCTAAGCGCACCATTTCCAATCAGGCGGATATTGACACTTATATTGCTGAACTGAAAGCCGAATTAGAAGATTTACTCAAAAACTCAAGCTCAATTATCCTAAAATAATGGCCGTACTCACCCCACAACAACGCAACACCTTAGAATCTGCCGTAAAAAATGCACGTACTGCTGCCGAACAAGGTGCTTTCAACGCACTTCACAGTTTAGGTATCGACAATCCTGAACCTTTTCAGCATTTATCTGCCGAAGAACGTACCCTACGCAACCGCTTACGGAGCAAGGGTCGCTTGCTGGGTGATGAATTACCTGCAACCGGAACTCAGAATATAAGTCTGTTGAGTTACGAATTAGCCTACGAAACCTGGCACAAAATGCTTTTTGCAAAGTTTCTGGAAGCAAATGATTTGCTGATGCATACCGATGGAGTAGCTGTAACCTTGGACGATTGTGAAGAACTGGCACGAGAAGAAAACTTTGTTGATAAATGGGATGCAGCTGCCAACTATGCTTCCAACATGTTACCCGCTATTTTCCGTACCGACGATCCGTTGATGCAAGTTCCTTTTGCCACCAACGACCGTATAAAGTTGGAAAGTATCATTGATGCATTGGAAACTTCCATTTTCACTGCCGACGATGCATTAGGCTGGGTATATCAGTTCTGGCAAAGCAATGAGAAAAAACGTATTAATGAGCTGGGATGTAAAATTGACGGTGAAAAACTCCCTGCCGTTACACAACTCTTTACCGAGCCGTACATGGTAAATTTCCTTATCGACAATACCATTGGTGCATGGTGGGTAAGCCGAAATCCCGGCATTACAGCACCCGTAAAGTTTGAATATCTTCGTATGCACAAGCCGGACGCTAAGCTTGTAGAAGTGCCAGCTGCAGGAAACTTTGAAGGTTGGCCTAATAAAACTGCTGATATCACGTCACTTGACCCTTGCATGGGTTCTGGTCACTTCATAGCTTCCTTATTTCCCGTATTTACCACACTTCGTATGTACGAAGAAGGGCTTAACAAAGAAGAAGCCACCGACCTGGTGATAGCCGAAAACCTGCACGGTTTAGAACTGGATGCACGCTGCACACAAATAGCGGCCTTTAACCTGGCACTTACCGCATGGAAGTTCTGCGGACATTACAAAACACTGCCTGAAATGAACCTGGCTTGCAGCGGTATTGCGCCCAAAGGTAAAGTGGAAGACTGGATTAAATTAGTAGAAACTGCCAACGACGAACGCCTTGTAAACGGAATGCGTATGCTCTACGACCATTTTCAGCTGGCACCGGAGCTGGGCAGCTTGCTTGATCCGAGTACCATTAAAGCCGATGCATTCACGGTAGGATTTAAAGAACTGCAACCTTATCTGGCAAAAGCATTAGCCAATGAGGTTGACAAAGACCAAATAGAACGGGGCGTAATGGCTGCTGGCATTGCAAAAGCGGGCGAAATATTAGCGCAAAAATATACCTTGCAAATAACTAATGTGCCGTATTTATCAAGAGGAAAACAAGATAAAGTGTTACAAGATTATTGTGAAACTAATTATTCTGAAGCAAAGGGAGATTTAGCGACTGTATTTCTTGAAAAAATGCTGAAATCTAATACGGTGGGAGGTAATTCTTGCAGCGTAATTCCCCAGAACTGGCTCTTCCTTACTTCTTACAAAAAATATCGTGAAAAGTTATTGAAATACGAGAACTGGAGTATTGTTGCCAGATTAGGCACTAAAAGTTTCCAAACACCTATGTGGGATTTTAATGTAATGTTGATTAGCCTTCAACATAAAAAACCTAGTTCAGAAAGTTCTTTCGGCGATATCGATGTTTCAAAAGCACCAAACGCATATGCAAAAGATGAAGAACTTAAAGCTTCCAATCTTATAGAAGTTAAACAAATTGAACAATTAAACAATCCAGATTCGAGAGTTATTTCTGAAAAACAAAATGATTTTGAATTATTATCTATTTATGCTCAAAGTGCAACTGGGCAGCAGTCATTTGATAGACCGAGCTTTTATAGAGGTATTTGGGAATTACCTTATATTGAAAAAAAATGGAAATTATCTCAGACTACCTCCAATAAAAAGAATGGTCTTTTTGATGGTTTATCCGAGGTCATTTTATGGGAAGATGGTAAAGGGCGTTTAGCTTCATTTATGGATTTAATGAAACAAAGCGGTTATACAAGTGGCATTTGGAGAGCTGGAGAGCAAATTTGGGGGATGAAAGGTGTTGCGGTATCTTTAATGAGCGATTTAAATGCAAAAGTTTATTGTAAAGAAGCTTTTGACCAAAATACTTGTGTTGTTGTTCCAACAAATAAAGAATTTGAAAATGCAATTATAACATTCTTGTTGTCAATAGAATTTAGAAAACAAGTACGTCAAATTGATAACGCTCTCAAAGTAGCTCCAGGTTCTACAATTAAAGTTCCATTCGACTTAGTCCATTGGCAAAAAGTAGCCGACGAAAAATACCCGAAAGGTTTACCCAAACCCTACAGCGATGATGTTACACAATGGTTGTTTCACGGTCACCCCATAAAAGCAGATAATCCACTGCAAGTGGCAGTTGCTCGTTTGTTGGGCTATCGTTGGCCAGCGGAGAATGATGAAACGATGGAACTGTCAGACGAAGCCCGTGAGTTGATTACAGCCGTTAAAGCTTTTGATAATTTGTCGGACGATGATGGCATTTTATGTATTCCTTCTGTTAATGGCGAAGAAGCCGGAGCAGACAGATTACGTGGCTTTCTGCAAGCTGTATATGGTGAGCAGTGGAGCAATAGCAGCCTGAGTGCGTTATTTACAAAAGAGGGAGCAAGTTCTTCGAATCTCGAAGATTGGTTACGCAAAGAATTCTTTGTGCAGCATTGTAAATTGTTCCAAAATCGCCCCTTTATCTGGCATATTTGGGATGGTCGTGCCGATGGTTTCTCTGCATTGGTCAATTACCATACACTTACCAAAGACAATTTCTCTAAACTCATTTATACCTATCTGGGCGATTGGATTCGTATGTGTGAATCCAAGAAAAACAATGAAGAAAGCGGTGCAGAAGGCTTACTAAGTGCAGCCCTCAAACTCAAAGAAAAATTAGAACTGATTCTCGAAGGTGAAGCACCTTACGATATTTTTGTCCGCTGGAAACCAATTGAACAGCAGCCTATAGGTTGGGACCCTGATTTGAATGATGGTGTTCGCCTAAATGTTCGTCCATTTGTCGAAGCTGGCGTATTGCGTAGCAAGTTTAATGTAAAATGGGGTATCGACCGGGGTAAAAACCCTGCCGGTTCACATTGGGGCGAAGTGCGTGATAACGATACGCATTTAAGTTTGGAAGAAAAACGAAAGGCGAGAGATAAAAAATAGTCTCCAGTTTGAATAGCCTCCGGATTAATCTGGAGAATTTCAATTCAAAATAATTCATAAAAAATTGCCACATTTCAATTACTTGTAAAATAAACAGTATATTTGCATAATAATTGCAAAAACAAACCATATTATGCTAATCCAGTTCTCGGTTCGCAACTTCAGAACCTTCAAAGAAAAGGCTACACTAAGCCTTATTGCTTCTAATTATGATAAAGATAGAGAAGCAGAAAACATGTTGGAAGATGCTAATTTCAATCTTCGTGTGCTCAAAAGTGCAGTGATTTACGGTGCAAATGCCAGCGGTAAAAGTAAATTTATGGAAGCATTGCTGTTTATGCGCAGCTTTGCTATTAGTTCCTCACGTGAGAGTCAGAAAGGGGACGAAATTGAAGTTCACCCTTTCAAGCTGAACGTTGAAACCGAAAATGAACCAAGTGAATTTGAAGTTATTTTCACGTACAACAATGTAATGTATCGCTATGGTTTTGAGGCAAATAAAGAAGTTGTAGTGTCGGAATGGCTCTACTACAGACCCAAAACCAAAGAAGTAGAATTATTCTTCCGCGATTATCAAAATTTTGATCTTCACGCACGCAACTTTAGCAAGGGTTCTCTTGCTGTAAAAGAGGGCTTGGTACGTGATAATGCATTGCTGCTTTCATTGGCAGCGCAACTGAATGATGCCACTTCAATTCAGGTATTAGAATGGTTCAGAAATTTAAAAATCATTTCTGGCTTAAGAGAAGAAGGATATCAGGGATTTACCATGTCACGAACCAAAGACCCTCTGCACAAACAAAAAATACTGGAACTGCTAAAAGCAGCTGATTTAGGCATTCAAGACATTAAACTCGAAATGTTAGACATTGATGCGTTACCTAAAGATATGCCCAAAGAGTTGAGAGAAAGACTTATCAAAGAATCGAAAGAAGAAAATGCTGAGATTTTTTCGGATATCATTACTACGCACAAAAAGTACAATAACGACAGGCAATTTGTTGAAAATATCAATTTCTCGATGGACGATGATGAGTCGTCAGGTACACAAAAGTTTTTTGCGCTGACAGGTCCGGTTTTGAATGTACTTGAGAGTGGTTTCACACTCGTTGTGGATGAATTAGACTCTAAGTTACACCCCAACTTAATTTGCAAACTTGTTTCACTTTTCAATTCCAAAGAGCTTAATCCAAAAAATGCCCAACTTATTTTCAATACACACGACACCAACCTTTTGAGTTCGGATTTATTCAGAAGAGACCAGATTTGGTTTACTCAAAAAAATAAGTTTGGCGAAGCACGTATCTATTCTTTAGCCGATTTCAAAACGGATGAAGTACGGAAAACAGAACCGTTTGAAGATAATTACATTAGAGGAAAATATGGTGCTATTCCATTTCTTGATACGTTTGAAGATTTAATAACCAAAAACTTATCAAAGAAAAATGAGAAAACTAGATAAAAGTGCTCAACAGGCAGAAGATAGGGAAAAACACAAACAAGCATTGAGAGCTAGTAAACGAGCTGTACCTAACTTGGAAAGAGCCGCACCTGTTTTAATTGTGAAGCCAACGATTCTAATAGTGTGCGAAGGTGAAAATACCGAACCAAGCTACTTTAATCAATTCAAATTATCTTCTGCCACCGTTAAACCAATTGGAGAGGGATATAATACGCTTTCACTGGTAAATCGTGCAATTCAACTTTCTCAAGAAAAAGAGTACAATCAGGTTTGGTGCGTTTTCGACAAAGATGATTTCTCAGCGAATGACTTCAACAATGCAATAGCACTAGCCGATGCTAATAATTTCGGGGTTGCTTATTCAAATCAAGCATTTGAATATTGGATTTTGCTACATTTCGACGACCACCAGGGAGCAGGTTTACATAGATGGCATTATAATGAAAAGTTAAACGAACTTCTGAAACCATATAATGTAACCTACGACGGTGAAAATAGTAAAATGATTACGGAAGAAATCTTTGAATTACTTGAAGGAATAGATACTAAAGCGGAAACGTATAGAGTAGATCTTGCAATTGCCCGTGCTAAAAGAAATTACAACTTGTTGCCTCATACAAGTCCTGCACTCGAAGAATCTTCAACTACTGTATTCAGATTGGTAGAAGAATTATTGAAATATATTTAACGAACTACAATGGCAAACAGCATTTACGATAAAGTTATTCAGGCTTTAGGGCAAGCCGAGCAGCACAATAGCAGCATAATGGTAAAACCGGAAGTAATTCTATGGCCTGACCAGGAAAGGCTGTGGGCTGAGGTTATACCGGTTTTGCAAACCGAACTTCCACATTTATTGGTTTATGGTCAATATGAACCAACAAAAAAACAAGGTCCCGCTATCTGGATAAAATGTATGATTGCCAAAACACTTCCTGAAGCAAGTTGGGATGAAGACACAATACCAATTATTTATTTACCCGGCATTGCCAAAACTGATTTTCGAAACGTGGAAGTGGCTGGTCTCGATTTACAACCCCTGCTCGAATATCAATATACTGGCACTATGTTCTTGCAGGAAAATGGCAAAGAATGGACTATCCTTGCTTTTGTTGAGAATGTAAATGCTGGACTTGGCGTAAGTATTGTCAAAGATAGTGGTACAAAAGACGCATTGAAAAAGGCACTGCCAACCATATTTCAGGATGCAGATGTGTTGTACGGAAAAACGATTATTGACCAGGAATACCTAAGCGGACAAATGTTTCCTGATATTATTCCTTCTGTATTAAAATGGATGTGTAAAGGAGACGCATTTTTGCAAAATATGGAGGCTGGAAAACGTGATTTGTTTGCTCAACTGTGTTACTCTCAATATGATTTTGACCCCGATTACAAAAATATCAAAGCCATTGCCGAAAAATTAGGCTCTCAAAAAAACGCATGGAAATACGTTTGGCAAATGTATGCCAATGCTCCAAAAAAATTCCCTGAAATTGCTGAGTTACTTCGTCTGGCTAAACCGGATGATTTAGGAGTTGATATGTTTGCTCTTCCCAAAGAAAGTTGGCCACAGGTGAACGAACAACAAGAAGATGAATTACGCATAGCATTGAATAAAGCGGCAAAAATGCAACCAAAAGAGGCACTAGCTTCATTAAAACTATTAGACAATATCCACAAAGTTCGTTGCAGTTGGGTTTGGAACGAATTAGGTGAAGCGCCACTTGCAAATGCTTTGCCATATTTAATTCTAATGGCTGAAAAAGCAACTGAATCTTTCCCATTTAGTAATTTGGATGACTTAAAAGCTTATTACATTTCCAAAGGGTTTCTAGTTGACCAGTCAATGAGAAAATCATTAGCTTCTGTGAAATCTGACAAAGATAAAACCGTTATAAAATCACTTATTAAAACCATTTATAAACCTTGGATTGAATCAGTTACGAATAAATTTCAAACATTGGTTGAAAATGATGCTTCTGTTTTCACTTCTCAAATATCTCAAACAGAAACTGAATCTTTTGTGCTGTTTGTTGACGCTTTTCGATTTGAATTGGCAGAAGAATTCTGCAAAAGAATTGCAACGCTAAATTATAAAGTTTCTTTAGAAACCGGTTGGTCAGCTATTCCAAGCCTTACACCAACAGCTAAACCAAACGTTTCACCTATCGCAACGACTATTTCCGTAAACAGTGATATTAAAGAGTTTCGCCCTCAACTTCAATCAGGGAAAGAGCTTCAGACAGTTGCTTTTAGAGAAGCATTAACTGCCGCAAATTTCACCTACATTTCTAAAAGCGATGATATTAATCCCGACATTTCTTGCTGGCAAGAAATAGGTGATATAGATACCAAAGGTCACGAAGAACAATCGGACATGGTAAAACGTATCGAAGAACTTTTTGAGCAAGTGCAGGAAGTATTGGAAACTGCTTTTGAAAAGGGTGTGAAAAGAATTAAAATTGTAACTGACCACGGATGGTTATTATTACCTGGTGGTTTACCCAAAACCCAATTAAATGTAGGACTTACTGAAACACGCTGGGGGCGTTGTGCATTGATTAAAGAAGGTGCTATTACTGATCTGTTGCATTTACCTTGGCGTTGGAATCCGTCAATTTACATTGCTTATGCTCCGGGTATTTCATTTTTTAAAGTCAATGAAGAATATGCTCATGGAGGAATTTCACTCCACGAATGTCTTGTGCCGACGATAATCATTGAAAATGAAAATAGCTCAAAATCAATAGCCAAAATACAGTCAATTAAATGGGTGAATCTTAAATGTGCTGTTGAAACTGAAAATGCTACAGATGATTATACAATTGATATTCGAACCAAATACAACGATGAATCTACCTCTATCGTTGAATCAACAAAAAAGTCTGTAAAAGAAAATAGAGGCTCAGTGATGGTAAGTGATGATGCCGAATCGCAAGCAGCTAGTATTGTGCTTTTAGATCCTTCTGGTAGAATCCTTGATAAAAAACTAACCACAGTTGGTGGTTGAAAAAGTTTAGATTATGGAATTAGACAAAATTGACCAATTAGCAACAACTGCTTTTGAAGGCTATGTTGTTCGTAAAGATTTGCTGGAAAATTTCCGCAAAACTTATCCTGTACCCACTTATGTGATTGAATTCTTATTAGGTAGATATTGTGCTACAGTTGACGAAGATGATATTCAGGAAGGATTGGAAATTGTAAAACGCCAACTTCAGGACAGAACTGTAAGAACAGGCGAGGAAGAATACTTTAAATCCAAAGCAAAGGAAAAGGGTTCAATAAAACTAATAGACATTATCACAGCTAAACTCGATACTGTTTCGGATAGTTACGTTGCCACTTTACCAAGTTTAATGCTCACCAAAGTTCGCATTTCTTCAGAGCTTGTAAATGCGAATGACAGAATGTTGACGGGTGGTTTTTATGCTGAAATAGAATTAGAATACGATGCTGCTATCGCACAAGAAAAAAACGGTCGTCCGTTTGGCGTTGCCAATATCCGCCCAATTCAGTTATCACAGCGTAACGTTTTGGATATTCTATACAAGGGTCGTGAACAATTCTCATTAGAAGAATGGAAAGACCTTTTGATTCGTAGCGTTGGGATGGAACCTACTAATTTATCAGAAAAAGCAAAGAATGTACTATTCGTCAGAATGATTCCATTCGTGGAACGTAATTACAATATGATTGAATTAGGTCCGCGTGGGACTGGTAAATCACACCTATATCAACAAATTTCACCCTACTCACATTTAGTTTCAGGTGGTAAAGCCACTGTAGCCAAAATGTTTGTCAATATGGGGAATGGCGAACGTGGACTTGTTTGTAAATACGATTTAGTCTGCTTCGATGAAGTTTCAGGTGTTTCATTCGACCAGAAAGATGGAGTGAATATAATGAAAGGCTACATGGAAAGCGGTGAATTTAGTCGTGGTAAAGAGCCTATTCGTGCCGATGGCGGAATTGTTATGGTCGGTAATTTCGATGTCGATGTTGAACACCAACAAAGAATTGGACATTTATTTGGCCCATTACCACAAGAAATGAGAGACGATACAGCTTTCATGGATAGAATTCACTCTTTTGTTCCCGGGTGGGACTTTCCAAAACTCAATAAATCATACTTCACAAACCATTTTGGTCTTGTAAGTGATTTCCTTGCAGAATGTTGGACAAGACTTCGAGACATAAACAGAACGTCTTCTGTATTAAGTCGTATTGATTACGGTGGTGCTTTAAGTGGTCGTGATACAACGGCTGTAAACAAAACTTTAAATGGCTTACTAAAATTAATGCAACCAAATCCAGAAGTGCCAATTTCTGATGAATTATTAGAATGGGCAATCAAAATTTCATTGGAATACAGACGTAGAGTAAAAGAGCAACAAAAACGAATCGGTTCTGCTGAATTTAGAAATACTCATTTCAGTTATCGTATTGGCGACAACGGAGTAGAAACATTCGTAACTACACCGGAAATTCATAGTGAAAATACTATTGGAGATGACCCACTTCCTCCTGGTCAGATTTGGTCATTAAATACAGGTGGACAAGAAGATACCGTAGGCTTATATAAGGTTGAAATCAACATGGGAAATGGTTCAGGAGTTAAGATACTGAATAAACCAACTCCAACTCAATTTCAGGAATGTGTAAGATACGCAGAACAGAATCTATATAGCAAAACCAAAGAACTTGTTGGTGACAGAGACCCTCGAACACACGAATTCTCAATACAACTAAGAGCATTTGATGCTTCAAAAAGTGGCAATGGGTTGGGCATGGCAGTTCTCATAGCATTATGTAGTGCATTACTTGAGAAAGGAACAAAAGGGGGATTTATTGTTGTTGGTCAATTAAACCTTGGCGGCTCACTTGATTTAGTTTACAATGCTGTAAACCTTGTTGAACTGGCAGTAGAAAAAGGTGCAACTTCAATCCTGATACCACTAAATGCTCGTAAACAACTCAACGATCTTTCCGACGACATGATTACAAAAATAAATATCCTTTATTATACAGATTTAAAAGACTGCTTGATAAAGGCGCTATTAGACTGAACTTTCAAAATAATACTCTTTGTAAGTAATTTAATATATATTTGCATTGACAATCACTTAACAACTATCTACACCCCTCATAATTAATGAAAAAAGCAACAACTGTTGAAGAACAATTAGAAAAATTGAAAAGTAGAGGATTGAAAATTGACTGTACTGACAAAAAGGCTATAGAAATAATCTCTGACATTGGCTACTATAGACTAGGCTTTTATCTTTTCCCTTTCGAAAAAGATTATCCCAACTTAAAAAATAGGACTCATGAGTACAAAGAAGATGCTTGTTTTGATGATGTCATTAAACTATACTATTTTGATACAGATCTGAGGAATACTCTTTTGTATTATATAAATAGAATTGAAATAAATTTCAGGACTAAAATGATTTATTTCTGCTCAAATTATTACAAAAATGATTCTACTTGGTATGTAAATGAAGATTATGTCAGAAAGGATATTGTTGATAAAATAACAACTGAATATAATACTAAATTTAGAAAATTTAATGTTATAAAAAACCACCATAAAAATCACCCAGACGACGACTTTGCCCCGGCTTGGAAAACAATTGAGTTTGTTACATTTGGAAATGTATTTTCTCTTTATTCGTCATTGAAAGATGAAGGTCTCAAAAGACAAATTTGCAATGTTTATGGAGTCAGATATACAACTGTTTTTGAAAACTATATGACTTTAATAATTGCATTGCGTAACATTTGTGCTCATAGTAATATGTTGTATGATTACAAACTACCCAAGTCAATCAAAAATGGTCCAGCACTAACTATAAATGTTGCCAATGAAAATAAACTTTATTCAACTATAAACGTTGTACAATATATATTATCTTCTATATCTTCAAATAGAGCAACTGATTTAATGAAAGATGTTGATGATTTATTTGATGAATGCAAAGAGTTCGACAAGGTATATGCAATTATTAACTCGATAGTTAAATAATCAAAAAAAGAATTCATTAGATAGTACATATCTCGATAAATATATTTACTTTTGTGCTATTATTAGTGCCGTTGTAGTCTATGTCATTGCCTCTGCACTCTAAAATGTGAAATAAAAAAGGGGAATTTATTCCCCTTTTTTTATTTATTTTAGTAGGTAAATCTAATATGACAACTTAGATTTGTTTAAACTAAAAGCGGTCAGGCAAGCCTATTCAACAATTACGGGCAGCTCCGCAGAGCAATCCCCAGCCGCCAAAAATCCCCGCCCCTCGTACCTCTGGGCTTGCACGGTCTTTTTGTCGGCTTCCGCGCAATCCACCCTTCTGTTGTTTTTTTCTGTTACACTTTTTGCAAAAGGCAAAAAAGACGTTTGCACTCCAACCGCCACCACCGTGCTGCACTTGCGCCAGAAAAAAACAACTCAAAGCTATGTATACATAACATGTAGTTATATTCGAGCCCTTGCCTGATGGCAAATTAATAGGGCTAAATATAACCTAATTATGTATAATAGCCGCACAAAATCAACGCTTTGCCCCGCTCCGCTGCCCGAAGAATAAGCCCCTAAAGGGAGAGCGGAAAGAATAAAACACCTAATCGGTGAGTTGTTTAGCCGTTCCGGCAATATCGCCTATAAATGATATTGATAACCGAATAGCTTATCAAAACCATTTTTCAAATAGGCAGAACGGTACACATACCTTGCTTGGTTTAAATAAAACCAAACAAGAAATGTGGCGAGTTGACTTTAATGCCCCGCAAAAGCCGTTCGGCAAAAATAGGTAAGTTTATCAATGTGGTTTTTGCCGAACCGCTTTTGACCAATAGGGGACAGCGGAATACAAAAAATGAAAACCCCAGCCCCTTTTTATGAGGGGCATTTATCGCTTTTCATTCTTTGTAAGCCTGTTTGGCACTTCGTGCAATATAATGTGAATTACCACTGTCATATTTAAACTTCTACATAAAAAAGAGAAAAAGAAAGATAATATAAGATGGTTTACGCTTCGCGTGGAGAGAAGAGAAAGAGGTGTTTACCTTTGGTTATGTATGTAGTTTAATGTTTTTTTCTGGAGATTATTATATTATGTAGTTCGAAGCGTTTTTAACATAGGTTTTTGAGGCATAAACAAGCTCCTAGTTGTCATAATAATGAAAGTAAGGTATTCGTATATAAGTCCACCATAAGTCCACCATAAGTCCACCATAAGCCCACCATAAGCCCACCCATTACAAGGAATGCATGTCAAGATAATAGCAAAAAAAGGAGCGTCCCAATTGGAACGCTCCTTTCATAGTTTAATAACCACTGTAAAGTTATTAGAATACTGTTTGAATCTTCAATGCATTGCCTGTATTGAACAGATAATAATTTGCACCGGCTTTTTGATAAAACTCAATTCCAATACAACTTAAAAGACTATCGTCGGTTGTTAGCGTTGGGCTGCCCGGCAAAGTACTTATAATTGAAATTGGGTCTGAAACAGTTGCTCCAACTTCAATATAATCTGAATATGTTACATTCGAAAGTTCATTCAAAACTGAATCTATCGGTTCATAGATTTTAGTTGATGAATTATATGCAAAATCAGAAATTACCGAAATAGCATTCACTAAACGAAAATGAGTCGCTCCGGCAGGTACTTTTACTTGAGTTTGAGTGTTGAAAGACTCAACAGACATAGTCACTGCATTTCGTTCTGCACTTGCTGCAATTTCTATTGGAGCCGTAAACATTCCTTCAAAACAACTATTACGGTTGAAATTAAGACCTACCAAATACTTTGATTGAGTTGAAACCAATATAGCACGATAACCACGAGCTTCTGTTTGATCTTCCAGATTGATTTTTTTCATAATAGCCGTTAATCTTCCTGTTAGTTGCGGATCGCTCATTTGTTTCATCAGCTGAGCTAAACCAACACGAACCGATTTGCCGACTGCTGCACAGCCTCCAAACTCATTCATGTTTTCACGAGTTCTGACGAATGCAGGATCACTTTTTATCTGTTCTGCACTTGCACCACCGTTTAATCCGGCAAAATTGCCAGTTAAACCTTTAATTTTAAAGTGACGTATGTCTCCAATCGTCCCTTTGTACTTAACAACGCCAATCTGCTTAGCCATAGTTATAAATTTTAATAAATTTTGAAAATTAATTTTACCCAAATATACAAACTAATAAACTATGCTTCAAATAGTTAAACTAATGTAATATAAAGTATTTGAATGCAATAGAGCAATAAATTCTATAAATACATCTATATTTAAGCAGAGTAGTTGACAGAAATGATGAAATATTGAATAACCAGTTCGTTAAACCAAAAGGGAGGAATCAATTTTGGAGACGGGTGCGGTAGAAAATATCTAAATTAAATCAGAAAAAAAAAGACTCAGCAAATGGAATTTTGAATTAAGAATAGAATTGGGGAGATTATGAAATAATGATTGCTGAAGGTTATTAGAAGGCCTATAGCGGCTATTATTGCCAAGAACTAGCAAACTATCAGCAACTAAATTTAAGGGCTAAGAACGAAAGAAAAGAATTATGTGGAATTGCGGATAATTCTTGAAGTTCAAAAACGGTTGAAAGGCTTTGTTTTAAAGACTTTTCTATATGTTTGTTATTTGTTTTTCTATTCAGAAAAATGTATAGAAAAATGTATAGAAAGAAAATCAGCCACATACATTTTACTGTAAGTGGCTGATTTTTAAGTCGGGGTAGCGGGATTCGAACCCACGACCCCCTGCTCCCAAAGCAGGTGCGCTAACCGGACTGCGCTACACCCCGTTGCTATTCCATTTCCGAATTGCGAGTGCAAAGGTACGCTCTTTTTCGGATTATGCAAACTATTTGTTGTATTTTTGCAATAAAAATTTCGGAAAATTTGTCCGATATCAGACAAATTACTGAAAAATAAAAACTTAAAAATGGCAGGCCTTTACATTCATATTCCATTTTGTTCAAAAAGATGTACCTATTGCGACTTTTATACAGAAGTTGCTCCTGATTTAATCCCTATTTTGGTCAATTACATCGTTAAGGAACTCAATATTCGGAAAGATTATTTGAAAAATGAAACGATAAGCACGATTTACTTTGGAGGAGGAACACCAAGTATTTTGTCGCGTGATCAGTTTTCCGAGATATTAAATGGCATTTTCGCTGTTTTTACCGTTGAGGAAAACGCTGAAATAACATTCGAGGCAAACCCCGATGATTTGACCGTGGATTTTTTTGATTCGATAAAACATTTACCGTTTAATCGCATTAGTATTGGTATACAATCATTCGATGATAATGACTTAAAGCGAATAAACCGCAGACATACATCGGATCAGGCAATAACTGCAGTTAAAAATGCAAAAAATGCAGGTTTTGACAATATCAGCATTGATTTGATTTACGGACTACCACTTCAAAGTATTGAGGATTGGGAGAAACAACTAGATATTGCACTAAGCCTTAATATTCAGCATGTTTCGGCTTATGGGTTAACGTACGAAGAAGGAACTGCTCTATGGAAACAGCGCGAGAAAGGCTTAGTAAAACCAATTATTGACGAAACAATGAATGAAATGTATTTATTGTTGGTTAAGAAAATGAAAGAAAAAGGTTTTGAAGCCTATGAAATATCTAACTTTGCCCTCGATGGATTACGCTCAAAGCATAATTCATCTTACTGGAAGCAAAATTCGTATTTGGGAATCGGCCCTTCAGCACATTCTTATGATTTGGTTTCCCGTCAGTGGAATGTAGCCTCAATAAAAGCGTATATATCTGCTTTAGAGAATAATACTCCCTACTTTGAAAAAGAAGAACTGACTTTATATGACAGCTATAATGACTATGTGATGGTGTCACTACGAACATCAGATGGATTGGATTTTGATTTTCTGTCAAGTGAATTCGGGCAAAATCTTGCAACTTATTTTCTGGATAATATTCGGATATATATTGAAAACA
>Ga0302286_10000696_pt1 | contig 26652 bp, 27 predicted proteins | sample III_Fen_E2_3_FD_198765 | JGI IMG/M metagenome (GOLD analysis project Ga0302286, IMG submission 198765) | Peat permafrost microbial communities from Stordalen Mire near Abisko, Sweden - III_Fen_E2_3 | ecosystem: Environmental > Terrestrial > Soil > Wetlands > Permafrost | place: Sweden: Abisko...
TAAAAAGGATGTTCCTCTCAATAGCGGAACGCCCAACCATCTGGGGGATTAACAGACTTCAAAATAAATGGATATATCATAGGTCGTTAGTTGTGATTCTGATATAACACTATTGAAGAGTTTAAATCAACATTAGCATACAATAATAATTTCAAATACTTTCAAAATGATTAAATTGATAAAGCTAAACCTAATTATCGGTATGGTTATCTTATTTGCATCCTGTGCAACTTCAATGTCACCAATTGCAGTAAATAACACTTTACCTACTCTTACGAAATCAAAATATATCTCTCAGGCACAAGCTGAAGAAGCTATAAATGCAAATAGATGTAAGTATCTGGTTAAGGGAAGAAATTACACTGCACCTATAGGTTTAACCGCAAAAGATGATTTAAAAAACGGAGCAAAGGGTATAGATGAATGGGTTACGTTAGATGGTGGTAATGCATACGTACTTATCAGTTATAAATGGGTTACTGTTGATAATCTGGGTACAACACAGCTTTATATAGAATTTGATACTATGCTATTTAAATAAGGCAATACATTTCCCGTTGCTCGTCACTTAGCCAATTGATTGTTCAGCGTCCCGCTCAACGAGACGTTGAAAGTAAAAGCATTCCGATTATTATAGGAATTGCCTTGCAAGTCCTCTGACAGCTTACACCTGCATTGTAAGGAGAAGTATAACACTTAAAAGAATAGGCGATGAACACAAAAATGATGCTTGCTGTTTCCTTATTTGGAGTTATTTCCCTCACATTGGAAGCACAAACCCACTCCATTGACTATTTTGGACAAACCCCTCCGGGCGATACGGCAGTGGTTTTTGCTCCCGGCATTATATCTCTTCCTAACCGGACAGAATGCCGCATTGTATTTTCACCTACCGGCAATGAGTGTTTCTTCAATGTGTGGGCTGCCGATTACTCCAGTGCAAAAATATACGCTACAAAGCGCGTAAATAACAGTTGGTCTCCTCCCGTAGAAGCATCCTTCTCTATCGGACATATGGCCAGTGGCCCGTTTTTGTCGTCAGATGGAAACAGACTTTACTTTCACTACGCAAACTACAAAGGTCCCGAGCCTTATAATATCTGGATGGTAAAGCGAACCTCCCAAGGATGGAGCAATCCCATACATTTGCCTTCTCCCATCAACTCCGACTACAGGGATGGCGCTTACTCCGAAACAAACAACGGTATCGTATATTTTACTTCTACCCGTCCGGGTGGATTTGATACTAAAGGAGATATCTGGCGTACGCGCAAGGTGCCGGGAAAACCTTTGCAGGTAGAAAATCTGGGAGCAATAGTAAACTCTTCTGCGTGGGATGCTTCGCCCTGTATCGCTCCTGATGAATCGTATCTTATTTTTACCTCCGAACGTCCGGGTGGATATGGAAACTCCAATCTTTATATCACGTATAAAAAAGAAGATGGCAGCTGGACTATCCCTGTCAACATGGAAATAACCGGCGCCGGCATTAATCGTAAGAAAACGGCTACCGGAGATGCATCGCTTTCGCCCGATGGACGGTTCTTGTTCTTCTCAAGGTCAAGAGATATTTATTGGGTAAGCACCAAAGTAATTGATGATATTAAAAAGAGAGTATTCAATCCATCCTCTGCCAAATAAGCAGTCGCGGCACGATAAGAGATACTTATTGAGATGAGGAGAAGGGAGAAGGAAGGTATGGGCGTCGGGTCGGGAGATGAGCGGGTGGTGGAGGAAAAGAAGTGATAACATGACAATAGCTAAAATAGCATTGCGATAAACAACTATTAACAAAAAGAAACATGAAACATTTTTCAAAATTACTAATCATTCTTTTGTTGACATCATGTACTTCAACAAAGATTATCGAACTCGGGGGAAAAGCCTCGACAAAAGGAACGGAAGTTTCTCAAAAAGCGCTAGACATTTATACATTATTGTCTAAACAGACAGAAATTGACAAATCGCAACAAGACAAATTGAAAGTGTTGATTAATCCAAAGCCTTCTGAGATGGCATTGCCTGACACAAAAGCTCAAGATTTCTCAAAACAACTTGCTTCGAGAGTTAAAGCTTATCAAAGCCTTTTAGACACATATAAAGCTTTCACTCTTTTGACTGATAGTAAATATGGAGATAAAACCCAAGAAGCTGTTTCAGCATTACAACAAAGTTATAATTCAATTGAGAAGCTTCCTGATATTCCAACAACTGTTACTTCCAAACTTCCTGAAGTTTCGAAAATGATTACCCAAGCAATTCAAGCAAAAAAAATAAAAGCTCACAATGAAATTTTAGCGAGCTTAACTTCTTTGTATATTATACTTTGGGATCAAGATCAGAAAATTTGGAATGATTTCATTGACAGAATTTATGATGACTATTCAAACGGTTTAAATAAAGTAGATTCTAAAAGATATAATGCAAAAAAAATTTCCGAAGATTTCAAAGAACCATATAGCGATGAATCAACGGTGATTTTATTGTACAGACTTGATAAACGTGATGAGATCGTTAAGCAAAAGAATGAATTGAAAAAACAACTGAATGATTTTGCTATCATATTAAAAGAACTAAACAAAGTACACGTTGAAATATCAAAATCAAAACCTGATATCTCAGATGTAATAAAAACTCTTAACTCGATTGAAAACCTTTTAAAATAAAAATAAAATGGAAGAACAATTAAAGTTAGAATTATCAAAAGTAATTGGCGAATATAGCAACAACAGAGCTGCAATCTTACAATTAGCTCAAACAAATGGTGGACAAGTTGCTATTAACAAAGTAGAACAAGAGTATGATGCATTGCGTGATGCTTATTTTGAAATACTTAGACGACAGCTAGATAAAAACAATCATCTTTATGAACAATTAATAACTGCAGCTAATTCTGAAACGGAAAAATTGAGAACAAGTGTAAATCAGCTTAATAATATCAATGATATTATTAACTTATCGACAGCTGTAATAAATTTAATTGGACGGATTGTGATAGTTTTAGGAGTATAATTGCTACTAACACATAAAATTAGGTTTACATCAGAAATAGGAATTTGAAAATTCCTTCGCTAGCGCGGGTCTCTCCTTTTGTTCGTAGCGTGTAAAACAGATTGAGGTTCGGCGTATGGCTCTGCCTACGTCGGATATAATAACAAGGTTCCTGCCTTGCAGCATCAAAAGCAGGAGCTTTTTTCCCAAGAGGACGTAGTCGCAGACTACGCCCAACAATCTGAGTGGAAAGATAGACTACGAAGAGCAGAGGAGAAAATGTGGCAGAGACCTCCCCTAACCCCTCCGAGGGAGGGGGACTCAGGCAGTGGGAACAATACGGGAGGTGGATAATAGAAGCAGTTGTTTTTGATGTGTCGGATAAGAGAGATTCATTTATAATTACAGCAAATGGTATTCCCCTCCTTTGGAGGGGTTAGGGGAGGTCAAAATGATTGCATTGATTGCATCTTGTATCGTTCGGGAAGATTTCGGTAGTAGATATAACCCTCCAAGGAGGGGGACTGAAGTAGTGGTAACAATACGGGAGGCGGATAAAAAACGGTTGTTTTAGTTATGTTGGATATAAGAGATGCATTTATAAATACAGCAAATGGTATTCCCCTCCTCTGGAGGGGTTAGGGGAGGTCAAGATGGAGAAACAGCGACACTGTTTATTGTAGCTAGTCCAGACACTATTCTAAAAATAAAGCAGCAGATATAATACACCCTATAAGAGATGCTTATTGAAACAAGGAGAAGGGAGATAGGAATAGTGAGACCTGCGCCAGCAGAGGAAAAGGGATAACTTTATTGATCAGCCAAAAGATATATTTACGTACAATTCAACACACAAAACCGTATGAAAAAGCAGGCACTTTTTACATTCATAGCATTTGTTTTTCTATTGACTTCATGTGCAACAATGCAGAATAGATCTACAAATATGAGTAACTATTTCAGTCAAGCTCCGGATTTATCAAAAGTAATTTATAAAGGAGGGGATGGAAAGACGTTAGAAACTTCTGTGATTATAAAAAATGCCGGAAATGAAAGAACCGGAATTGCCGCAGAGTACGAATATATTGCAAAGAAGCAAGGAATAAAATTTACAAATTGGCAACCTTTAGGACAAATGACAAGTACAAAAAATGGGAAAACATTTGATATATTGAACATAAGTACCATACCCGGAAACGAAAAGATTACTTACTATTTCGACATTACAGACTTTTATGGCAAATTCTAATATTGCCGGCGAAGAGTAGCGAACACGTAACTTATATTGTAAAATCAATCACTAAATAGATTTCTATGCTAATTATTTTCAAAAACAAAGGAATTTTAATACCGGTATATCTATTTGCCTCTATTATCGGTACTGCTATACTATATGGCGAGTTAATAAGATATATCAAAGAGACATCTGAGTGTGACTATAATCTCAAAATCTTACTTGGTTTCGGATTTTTGATTGCCGGGTTATGGACTTATCTTACAAGGGAGGATTTTGTAAAAAGAGACGGGGTAAAGATTAAAGTTGATATTGAAAATTCGTTGTTTTTTATATCCATGAAAACCTGGGCATATATTTTTATGGGAGTTGGTATATTGTTTCTACTGCTGGCACTCATTTCGTTTATTTTTGGGATAAAAATTTTATAGAAAAATCTTCCGAACACCCCTAGTCGGGAGACCCGCGCCAGCGGAGGAGATTAATTGGCATGGGTCGGGAGATGAGCGGCAGCGGAAAGAAGTTTCTTCAAACCAATATAAATGAAAATGAATGAAATACATTGTTATTCCATATATCGCATTAGGTTTAGTTTTATCGCTTGCAATTGGGATTGAATATAATTGTGTAGGACAAGAAATGTTCCCCACTTATTATGGATGTCCTTTTGTTTTCAAGGAAAAATCTTTAGCCAGTTCAATGGAATACTTTTACAGTATTTCCGGATTAGTATTAAATGTAGCAACGTGGAGTGTTCTTTTGATTTTTGTTCGATTGGCAATTCTAAAATTGATTGTAAAAACAGGCTACAACAAAATGGTCAAGACTATTTATCATGGAGTTATTGTGATTTTAATGGTATTTTCCACTCTTAATATTGTAGTTGACTCTTTTATGATTGGACGTGGATTCAAAAAGGGATTAAATTATTGGTATATGGATTTGAATAAAGAAGCCAAAGATCAGGGAGTGAAGTGTAAAGGAGAATTGATAATATTAAAGATATAAAACTGACCCACGCCAGCGGAGGCAATGTGCATAGACTTGGAGCTTAGTAGAGTGTTTATAAAAAAAAAGAATATGAAGAAAATCCCAATTATTAAGACTTGTATCGTCTTGATCCTGATGACAAGCTGTAATTCACTGACAAGAAACAAAGTTATTACATTGACAGAGAATGAGAAAATATTCTGTGACACTTTACAAATTGACTCTTCGATTATTCATGAAATCAGAAGATTTAATACAAATCTAATTGAACCTTTTCATTACTCACTCTCAAAGACTATTGAAAATGGAAAAGAAAGTGAAGTTGACCCTATTTTTTTAAAGGGGATTGTATTCAAAGAACAACATTCAAAATCATACGACATAGTTTTCAACTTGAAAAATGAGTTGAAAAGGAAAGGGTATACCATAATCTTATTAGAGAACAACTTCAATATTGGCCATCAACAAGATGTAATCGGTGTCTTAAAAACAGCAGACAAATATGAAGTGTTAAAAGAAATTCAAACTGATGGAATAAACTATGATATTTCAAATGACAGTTTAAGAAATATCATACGACAATTGGATAAAAAATATTCGCTTGAATTAATTGGAGCGTCAGGTGATTGGTGCGAATTCGTGATTCATAATGAACCAAAGGATTGGTTGGAATTTGCTAAGGAAATATATAAAATCTGCCCTGACGTTGTTGATCAGGGAACAGGTTCTTTAAATTCGCTTGCTGACGAAATGAAAAAAACCAAACGACTATATTTTTGGTGGGATTAATCTTGGCAGATGGTGAAAAATGGGCAGCTCTGCTGGCGCGTGTCTCGCTACTCTACACTAAAGCAACAGATATAATACACACGATAAGAGATACGTTATTAGAAGAGTAGAAGAGGGAAAAAAGTATGGGGAGCAAACTTAAATACGATAACATGAAACATATTCTGATAATTTTAATCAGTTTTATCTACTTGACAGGATATTCTCAATCGCAAGCTGATTTGAATAAAAGTGCAGCGAAGTCATATAAAAAAGCTGATAAAGAATTGAACGGTATTTATAAGACTATTTTGTCTGAGTATAAATCGGATACTATTTTTATCAAAAATTTAAAAGCATCGCAGAGAATTTGGGTTACATTTCGTGATGCAGAATTAAAAGTCAAATATCCAGAATCAGAATTTGGGTATGGAAGTGTTTACCCTATGTGTGTTTCAATGTACTTGGAGAATTTAACTAATCAAAGGATTAGCACATTAAAGGAATGGATTGATGGAATCGAAGAAGGAGATGTTTGTTTGGGCTCAGTGAAAATGAAAGTAAAATAAAAAAAGCCCACCCGTACTACTCTACACTAAAAAGCAGTAAATATAATACAATCTATAAGAGAGACGTTATTGAGACAAGCAGAAGAGAAAAAGAAGGGCACGGGTCGGGAGATGAGCGGCAGCAGAGAGCTAGCAGATAGAAAAATTAATTCAGAGAATAAAAAAACCGATAGTATGAATCCAAAAGTTGACTGGTTTTTTGATAAAGAAACAAAGTGGCAGGAAGCATATACAAAATTAAGAACTCTTGTGCTTGACTGTGGAGTAACAGAAGAATTGAAATGGGGTTGTCCTTGTTACACATTTCAGAATAACAACATTGTGTTGATACATGGATTTAAAGACTACTGTGCGTTGTTGTTTATGAAAGGAGCATTGTTGAAGGATGCAGAGGGTATTTTAGTCCAACAGACGGAGAATGTACAGGCTTCACGACAAATCCGGTTTACACACGTGCAAGATATAGTGAAAAATGAAACAATCCTGAAAGCTTATATTAAAGAAGCCATTGAAGTGGAAAAAGCAGGGTTGAATGTGGAGTTTAAAAAGACGACCGAATTTAATATGCCGGAAGAATTTAAAATTGTATTGGAAGAGATGCCTGCACTGAAAACTGCTTTTGAGGCTCTTACTCCGGGACGGCAAAGAGGTTACCTGCTCTATTTTTCTTCCCCTAAACAATCTAAAACACGCGATGCAAGAATTGAAAAATGTGTTCCGCAAATACTCAATGGAAAAGGATTAGATGATTAGAATAAGCTGTCTCCGCTAGCGATAAGTTATTGAGACGAGGAAAAGGGAGAAAGGAATAGCATGGGCAGAGGTCGGGAGATGAGGGCGAGCGGAGGAAACAAAGCAATTGTGGAAAATGGGAAAAATTATTTTTATATTGATAGTATTGGCGACTCATGAAACAATATTACAAGGACAAAATAATGTCTTTGGAACTTATCGTGACAACTTTGGAAGTAAATTGATATTAAATTCAGATTCCACGTACAAGTACACCCATTCATTTGATTTATCTTCCAGTTGGTCAATTGGTAAATGGTCTTTAAGAAAAGACACAATCATTTTTTCAAATACCGTTATATATGACACAATTACAACTCACTGTTATTCTATCAATGGAGAAATGAGAACTTCGAGAACAAATCCTAAATTGACTTTATCTATTGACGAAAAATCCGATGCCATTAGTGATCTTGACGATGCCTTGACTCAAATTTCTGGAGGGGGACAAAATAGATACCCGCAGCCAATGAAGTTATTTTTTGAAAACAATAAACTCTATGAAATTAATAAGAACGGTAAACCGAATAGAAAAAGAATAAAAGGATTAATGACTCAAAAGAAATTTGAGTCTTCTTATATAAAAGAGTAGAGATTCTCATCACTGGTGCGGGTCTCCCATTAAGATAAAGCAAGAAAATAATACATCACAGCACAAAGTGATAAGTTATAGAAACGAGCAGAATGGAGATAAAAAAGGATAGTTTTGGGGCCAGCGATTTGGAATGAACTTAGCGCCATCAGTTATAGCTCATCAAAAAAAAATCAGATGAAAAAACTTATAACAACAATTTTATTGACATTAGCTGTCATTGTGTCATTTTCTCAAAGTCTGACAGTGCAACCCAAGGTTGAGGAACGTACAGAATTATTGAGTATAATTTTTAGATTAGCGGAAGCCAGGGAATATATGAATGATAATATTCCTTCTTACTCAAAAGAAATTGATGAATATTTTGCCCCATTCAAAGAACATGAAGCAATTAAGTTTGCAATTAAAGTCAGAAATACACAAATGGTCGGATATGATGCTGTTATGTCTATGGCAGTTGATGTTGAGATAACAGACTCCATTCGATTAAGACCGAATCTTTCTCTATCCAGTATTGACAAACGCTGGGGACTGGAGAGTGCAACTGAATTTATTAAGTACCTAAATCAATTCTACTTTGACACAAAATTCAAAGATTTTTTTTCAAAACATAGAGCATTGTACAAAGTTGCTGAGGAAAGGTTCTCGGAAATTCTAAAGAAAGTAGATTTTAACTGGTTTGAAAAATTTTATGGTGAAAAGCCAAAAGGCAATTTCAATTTGATTTTGAGTATTCCTAATGGAGGAGGTAACTATGGACCTAAAATAATATTCAATGATGGTAAAGAAGAATTATATGCCATCATAGGAAGTTGCAGAGCGGATAGTTCAGGACTACCGTCATACTCGGAAGGAGTTACATCTACCGTAATACATGAGTATAATCATTCATTTTGTAACCCTTTGATTGATGCTAATTATCCTTCCATGGAAGCTTCTACAATTAAAACATTTAAGCTTGTCAAAGAAATATTGACAACACAAGCATATGGAAATCCCAAAACGATGAACTATGAGATATTAGTCAGAGCATGCGTTATCAGATTTTATCAAAGCAATAAAGTGAATGAGAAGTTACTAAATTATCAGGTTTTATCAGAAAAATCAAGAGGCTTTATATGGATTGATAAACTCGTTGAAGAATTAGCAAAATATGAGAAAAATAGGGATAAATATACGACACTAAAAGATTTTATGCCGAAAATTGTACAACTGGAAAATAGCTTGTCCCCTAAGCAGATACAAAAAGATTTTAAAGCAAAGTGTCCGAAAATAATTACAATGAGCATCAAAAATAATTCAAAAAATGTTGATCCAAATACCACTGAAATTACTTTGAGGTTTGATAGGCCTATGTCCATATACAATAATGGAACTACTTATGGAAAGAAGGGTAAAGAATATTCCATCGAGTTCAATAAGAATAAAATGGCGAAATGGAATGAAGCAACAAAAAGAGAATGGACTTTTGATGTTATTTTGAAACCTGACAGAACTTATTCAATAAGCTTTCCATCTCAATTTTTTGTTGATGAAAATTGGTATCCATTGGACAAGACATATTATCTGGACTTTAAGACAAGAAAAAAATAAAGAATTCTGCCATCGTTGGCGCGGGTCTCCTGACCCGTGCTACTCATGAGACCCGCGCCAACGAAGGGAAATTATCTAAAATTGATACTAAAGCTGTCAATTTCACCCGCTTTACCTGATTTGCTCCAACAAATTTTAGCTTCAGGAATTGAAGCAACGGTGATGTATTCATTATTAGTCCCGTCGAATTTTATTTCTGAAATATTTTTAAAGCTATTGATTGGTGTAGTTTTGGTTAGAGTTTTACCGTATAACAAAATAGTTCCGCTAAATACATTGGTTGGACATTGCACGTATTCACAAATCTTGTAGCAAGCCTCTACATAGTATATCAGGTTTGTACTTGGGTTAAAGCCAATTTTAATACCTGCTTTATTATAAGTCCAGGTTGCTCCTGCCGGTAGCGCATTTGATTTATCGGGTGCACCAAAAATTCTATTCACATCCGTCATGGTCGATCGTTTTGAAAAACTAATAGAGTTGTATTTAAAACCATCATTGCTAATCTCAATCCTTTGTCCGTAATTGAGTTGGAACAGACAAAAGAAGCAAAATAATGCCATCATTTTTTTCATAGTAGTTGATTATTAGATTAATAATACCGCAAATATACTTAACTTTTATCTGTTCCTACAAATAAAAATGATAATTTAGTGTGAATTTCCATTGGTTGGTATCTTCCTCCGCTGGCACGGGTCAGGAAACCCGCGCCAGTAGACAGTTCTTATATTTTTTCAAGTAACACTTTCAGGTCTTTCAGACTTTTCTCAAGGTCTCTGCCCAGCATTTTGGCAAAGACAAACTTCAGCACATTAAGCGGATAGTGTGTATGACCGTAAAAAGCCCATTGTACAAGAGTTTGAGAAGGAGTAACCGCTTTGAGCACAAAAGCACATTTGGCTACTTGCTGCATGGGGCGAATAAACCGCACTTCATACTCAATCTTCTTGTTTTCTTCAATATGTGTGGTCTCCTGTTCGCCCGCTCCCACGTTTTTATTGGTACTGCTGTTCCAGCTATATACAAATCCCACCGTGCCATCGGTGCCGCGATACTCTTTCTTCATTTCGGGGTCAGTACGGTTCCATACACTGAACTGATCCTGATTCTTGGTCAGTTTCAAAAACTCAAACACCTGATTACGGGGTTTGTTGATAATGATGGTACGTTCAATACTCATTTCTTTGCTCAATAGAAATGCTACAATAAGCCACACGGGAATAATTGCCACAATAATGATAAGTGTTGTTTCCATTTTATTCTATGTATTAGTGAATGAATTATTTATCATGTTTGGGATAGACTACTCCGCACTCTTTGCGGATGGCATCCATCATTTCTGCCAGTTGCAGACTGTCGTTCCAGCTCCATAAGTCGCTTTGTGTTTTCCATTCACGGATGCAGTTTGCCGCCTCTTCCGCCTCGTACTCGTAGCCGTTGCCTTTTACCGTAAACTCAAACAACTGCTCACTTCCATCGTGACGATGCAGCGTGATATTGCCCGGGCAAAACCAGAGATGATTGAGCACAATTTTCCCTTTGGTGCCATGTATCTCCGCCACCACGGGCGATTCGGCAAGAAACGAGGAAGTCATCACAGACAGTGTGTCGTTGTCGTATGTAAACGTATAACTGCTGGTATTGTCGCATCCCTGATTGCTTAACCCGGCCATAGCCGAAAAGCCGACAGGCTTGCCAAGCATAAACAACGAGAGAAAGATGTTGTAAATGCCAATGTCGAGTATGGTGCCACCGCAAAGGTCGATATTGTAATGCCGGTGTTCGGGGCCGTTGTCGGAATGAATGCAGAAGCTGGCAGTCAACAGTTTCACTTCGCCAATCTCGCCTGCATCAATCAACTCTTTGGTCTTGATAATGTGCGGCAAAAAACGGCTCCACAAGGCTTCCATCAGGAAGAGTTTCTGTGCGCGGGCTTTGTCAATCATCCGGTTTACTTCGGCACTGTTCACACCCAAAGGCTTTTCGCACAGTACATGTTTGTGATGAGAAAGTGCCAGCAGCGTGTTTTCGAGATGCAGATTGTGCGGCGTTCCGATATACACAATATCAATATCGGGGTCGCTCACAAGCTCTTCGTAACTGCCATACGCTTTAGGAATAGCAAACTCAGCGGCAAATTTCTCAGCCGATTCTAAGTTGCGGGAACCAACGGCGCAGATTTCCGAGTTTTCGACTACCTGTAGCGCAGTGGCAAATGTATGGGCAATCCATCCGGTGCTTAAAATCCCCCATCTTATTGTTTGGTTTGACATTGTGTGGAGTGTTATTTCGTTCTTTTGATTAATAGAAAGTTCTACATACTTGAATTTTAGCTAATATTTAGCATTTGACCTCTTCCCTAACTCCTCTCCGTGGGAGTGGGGAAAAAAGAAGGAGTTTTCTATGTGCCTATGTGGTTTAAAAATATCAAGTTATTAGTCGCTGTCCTTATGAATCCATTTTCCGGCAGTGGGAGCCACGTAGTGGTTCATCTTGTCAAGAAGTTCGTCAATATTATCGCTAATTAAAAGCATTTGTTGATTCGCCACTTTGAGAAAACCTTTGTCCACCATAGACTGAATTAGTGCACACAAGGAGTCGTAGAATCCGTCGATATTTAAAATGGCGACAGGTTTCTTATGAATACCGAGCTGAGCCCATGTCAGCATTTCAAAAAACTCTTCCAGCGTACCGAAACCACCCGGCAATGCAATCACGCCATCACATAGGGCGTTCATGGTGGTCTTTCGCTCGTGCATACTCTCCACCACAATCAGTTCGGTGAGTCCTTTGTGCGCAAGTTCCTTCTGCGCTAAAAACTGAGGCAATACCCCAATCACTTTCCCCCCTTCACTCAGCGCACCATCGGCCACCGCACCCATCAAACCCACTTTGGCACCACCGTACACCAGTTCGATATTACGCTTTGCCAATGTTTGCCCCAGCAAAGTGGCCTGTGTGTTATATTTGTCGTCATTGCCGAAGCTTGAACCGCAAAAGACAGAAATTCTATTCATTATAATTGTTTTTGAAATATTTATAATGCCTTTCCCACCATTCGGAGAATCGGGTCTTTTAATACAATGGCTCCTTCGGGGCACATTTCCTGACAGCAGTAGCAACGGATACATTTGGAATAGTCGTACACGGGTGGTTTGGTGCGATTGCCTTCGCTCCAGTTTACCGCTTTTCCTTCTACCGGACAGCTATTGACACAGGTGCCGCATTGGTTACACTTCTCCTCTATAATTACAGGTTTAGCCACCAATCGGTTGTTCAGAAACTTGGTCATCAGACTCTTTTTAGCGGACTTTACAGGTGTGCGGTTGACCACAAAATTGTGACAAATAAAGTTTTTCAGGTCGTCACCTACTATTTCTATTTCGTTTTCGAGATAAGTGCCTGCGCCGGTCTCGCTTCCTATTACGGTGGTAGGCACAAAAGTGGGATCGAGATTAATTATCCTGCAAGCGGTTGCATCGAGTGCCACCGGATCGGTAGAAAAAAGCAGTACATTGAGGGTGCGCGGAGTGCCACCCCTCGGACCATTGCCTTCCATTGCCATAATGCCGTCCATCACATAAAGACGTGGTTTAATACCACTGTTTAAATCCACCAACATGCGGGCAAAGTCGGTTGCATCGGGAAGTTTTACATGAAACTCGCCCTTTCGGATACCCACCACACAGCCAAACTGATTTTTGATAGCTCCCGTAAACCGTTCCAGTGCATGAGTTTTAAGTTTGGGAAGACTAATCACTCCATCGGAATCGAGAATGCCATTGGCCACATAGAATTTCTTGTTTTGCTTCGCGTGTTCAAACACCACTTCGCGACCCTCTTTGAAGTCAACCATCTTCACATTCAATGCATCGGCCACTTCAGCGATACCCGATTTTTTTGCGGCTGTAAGAGGTGCTCCCATTCCGGGAGAATCGCCGTAACAAATCACGGCACCTTCGGCTACCATCAACTCCGCCATTGCTTTGAAGACCATGGGATGAGTATTGATACATTTTTCGGGAGCATCGCCTACCAGCAGGTTCACTTTCAGCACAATTTTCTCACCCGGTTTTACAAAGGTTCCGGCACCGCCAATTAGTGCAATTCCTTTTGCCACAGCAGCCTTCACTTCGGCTGCATCGTACGAAGAACAATGAACAAGTGCTACTTTACTTTGCATGTGTATGTTTTTATTCAATTATAATTGTCAATGCTGCATATCTCATATAGGAAGAGGCATTCCTCCAATCATGGAGTTTCTCTTTCCACGGTGCAAATATAGCGAAATTCACATTAATGATTCATCTTTTCGCCGAATAAAACACCCATTTACATTCTCTGAATATTTCGGGGTTAATTTGTGTGCAGGGAGCATTGTTTTATGCAGCCGTTTTGCCATATAGTGTCATTATGGCATCGTTATTGACTTTTCGTGTACGCAGAGTGTGTCATTTGATACAATTCAGCATGTGGCTCGTTAATTGATGGGAGAGATAACAGAGCAGTCCAGCTATACTTCATAACCGAACCGACTCAGTCTTAATTTATAATGTGCTATTTAATTAAATGGGAGATTCTAATTATGGGAGCAGCAGGAAACAAAAAACCGAAAAAAGAAAAATCAGGTAATCACATCAAACACGTTCCGTCTTATCAAACCGACACGGCGAAACCTGAAGTGGATGATTTCAAGAAATCCAAATAATGATTTTTCGTAAGAAGATAAAAAAACAGGAATGAAGCTATATGTTTCATTCCTGTTTTCTGTAAGTTTAATCTTTGACGCATCGTATTGCCAGCCCGCTTTGTCGGTAATCGGTACCAAACATAAGTGCCGAATTATTGCGTGTCTGCCAGCCAAGCTGTAGGGTATGGGCATAGTATGCACCTTCCGAAGTGGCAGTCCAGTACCAGGCATACTGGCTGAATCCCATATAGAAACCTACTTCAGAACGCTGTCCGGTGGGCAGTGCGCTGAACCCACTGATGTTATTCCCGTTTGAGGCATATTTAGTGTCCCATCCGTTCAGGCTCTTCATCATATTTCCTGCAATTTCAAGACCGCCGAGATAATCAATAAGAGTGAGCCATTCCTGTTTGGTAGGTACATGCCAACCTTTGGGAGCAAGTCCGCGACTGTCATCTAATGCATACCAGTTATACAATGTGCATGTTGATCGTCCACCCTTCACATACACATCACGTCCGGGTTTTTTGCCAATACACATAGCACCTGACCTTGTACCGTTCCATGCTTCAGATTTCTGATTGTCTAACTCTCTGGGGCAATCAATGACCGGTATCGGTTCTCCGTTATTATAATGCTTCACTTCAAGATCTTCGGCCATCCATATTTGTGTTCCTATTTTAATAGTTTTATAAACTTTGCCGTCAAAGTCGGTTACCTGTGCATTCGATTTGCCGATATTCAGCGAAAATAGCAGACAAAGAGTGATGAGAGTGGTTATAGCCCATAGTGGTTGTTTCATCTGAGTGTTGTTTTAAGTCAGGGTTTAATAATAAGCATTACTTATTTTGTGTCAGACTGTGCGTACGACCATTTCATCTCCACACAATCGCAAAACATAGCATCCTGCGAAACTTCATTGGGGTCGAGGTAAACTTCGCCGGTAGTCCATTTTCCTTCCGAATTTTTGTACTTCCATGTAACTTTTACTTTATACGTACAGTTGTTGGTGAATTGATAGCACTTGCCTTTCGTGCAATACTGGCTGCAATCGTCCCATTTTGACAGCACAACGCAGGGTGCTTTTTTTGCATCATCCTGTGCATTAACGGACAATGGTGCAAACACTACAAGGAAAATAACCGGTAACAAAAATCTTTTCAGCTTTTTCATGTGGTTTGAATTTAGGAGTGAATTATATATATGCAGAAATCTACATCTGCTTTTCTTTTCATATTTGGGTGCGTAGTATTGGTTGGAACTTACAACTTTCACAATAAATAATTCTCTACAAATTTACATCTTATTTTAATAAAATGAATAGGAAAGCTATTTTTATCGCTGATTTTTATCAGGCTTACAGATAAGAAGTTGGATGCAGCTTTTTGTCAAATAGTGTTGTCGGGCAACTCTTTTGTGTGTAGAGAACATCAGGCGATGCTTCTTTTTGAAACAATCGCGGGATGACTTCCGAAAAGCCACCCCGTGAGTCAGTTATTGAGTTGAAGTATTGGTGTTACTTCTGAAGTTTTGCCATAAAGCGTTCCATATCTACCACAAAGCGCTCATGAATGCCTTCCCCGATAAGTTCACCTACCGTGTCGAACGCTTTTACGCAATACACCAAGCGACGTCCGTCCACTTCGGTAACGGTGGCTTCGCAAGTGATGGTTGCACCGAGCGGAGAGGCTTTCAGGTGTTTAATATTTACCGCAGTGCCTACCGTACTTGAGGTTTCGGGGAGATATTCTTGTACTGCTTTTAAAGCAGTACCTTCCATAAAAGCAATCATCGAAGGAGTAGCATACACATCCAATCCGCCCGAACCTACACGGCTGGCAAGGTGTTCATTACCGACTGTCATTGTTCTTGTAAGCGTTGTTCCAACAGGGATATCCATAAGTCAATTTGAAAATTAGAAGATTTGAGAATTTGAAAATGAAACAGCAATTCACGAGTAATTTGGATTAGAATCGAAACAATATTTATGCAACCAGCATTGGTAAAAAAATGCAGATTAATCTCCCCTCTTGTGGAGGGGCTGGGGGAGGTTTTAGAATTCTGAGCTGAAATGGAAGCGGATTTTTTGAAAATCTTGTTGCGCCATTTGCAGAATATAGCCTGAGTCGGCAAGAAATACATCCCGTCCATCTTTATCCAACGCCATATACTGAAACTTGCGTTTCTTGAAGTTATCTAATTCTGCCGCATCGTCACTCTCAATCCAACATGCTTTGTAAAGTGAGATAGGTTCCCAACGGCATTGAGCATTGTACTCGTGAAGCAGGCGATACTGAATTACCTCAAATTGCAATTGACCTACCGTGCCGATAATCTTGCGTCCGCTGTTTTGATGAGTAAAGCTTTGTGCCACACCTTCATCCATTAGCTGGTCAATACCTTTATTGAGTTGTTTCGCCTTCATCGGATCGGCATTTTCAATATAATTGAACATCTCGGGTGAGAAGCTGGGAAGTCCTTTGAAATGGATCATTTCGCCCGAAGTGAGGCTATCACCAATTTTGAAGTTGCCGGTATCAGGCAAACCTACGATGTCGCCGGGGAAAGCCTCATCTACCACTTCTTTCTTTTGCGCCATAAAAGCCGTGGGACTGGAGAAACGAAGTAATTTGTTGTGCCGTACGTGTTTGTAGTTTACATTTCGTTCAAACTTGCCGGAGCAAATCTTCACAAAGGCAATGCAACTACGGTGATTGGGATCCATGTTGGCATGTATCTTAAAGACAAAGCCCGCAAAACCCTCTTCCTCGGGCAGAATGACCCGTTCAATAGCCTGCACCGGACGCGGACTGGGGGCTATTTTTACAAAGCAATCCAACAGCTCTTTTACTCCGAAATTGTTGAGCGCGCTACCGAAAAATACGGGAGCAATATCGCCGGCAAGATAAGGTGCCGAGTCGAAAGCGGGATATACGCCTTCAATAATTTCCAAATCTTCACGCAGTTTGGCTGCATCATGCTCACCGATATGTTTTTCGAGGTCGGGACTGTTAATGTCATCGAAAGCGATGGATTCGGTAATGGTTTGTTTGCTGGGTGTATAGAGGTCGAGATGGTGCTCGAACAGGTTGTACACGCCTTTGAAACGTTGTCCGATATTAATCGGCCAACTCAGCGGACGCACTTTTATGGAGAGTTCGGCTTCTATTTCGTCGAGGAGATCAAACGGCTCTTTCCCTTCACGGTCCATCTTGTTGACAAAAACAATGACAGGCGTTTTGCGCATCCGGCACACTTCCATCAGCTTGCGGGTTTGTGCTTCTACCCCTTTGGCAGTGTCAATCACAATAATTACGCTGTCAACCGCAGTCAGTGTGCGGAAAGTATCTTCGGCAAAGTCCTGGTGACCGGGAGTATCGAGAATATTCACCTTGTAATTGCCATAATCGAAGCCCATCACGGAGGTTGCCACGGAAATTCCACGTTGTTTTTCAATCTCCATCCAGTCAGATGTGGCAGTTTTTTTAATTTTGTTCGACTTTACGGCACCAGCCACGTGAATGGCACCTCCGAAGAGTAATAATTTCTCTGTAAGGGTGGTTTTACCCGCATCGGGGTGACTGATAATGGCAAAAGTACGGCGGCGTTTAATCTCTTCTTGAAAGTTCATGCGGACATTTTATTTTGAAATGCAAAATTACTGCAAGACGGGCAAAGTAGCAAACGGTTTTGAAGAGCCTTTTTGTATTAAAATATAACAGAATGTATTTAAGGAAAATTTCTGTAGCTTTGTGCGTTAAGTCTTATACGTTTGTCGAATCAAATTGGAAACATAAACACGTAAATGAACCGAAAATAATCATTGAGAACAGGGTGTTTTTTTTCGTTGCTTTCTAATAAATATGTGTAGGGTTTTCGTTTTTCAAAAGGCTTTGATTGAAGATGTTGATATTATATGGACAAAATGAACACAATTAAATTGTCCATAATTTTTATAAAAGAATAACCTTAAATTTATTTTGTAATGGACACACCTGTAACTAACCCGAGAATGATACGACATTTGTTGGTCGGGATGGCTTTAATGATTGGTAGCTTAAATCAAGTTGCTGCCCAAGCAACAGTAAAGAATGATTTTGCATCCAATGCAATCGGCAATTTTCAACAACTCACAAAAATCCCCTATGAAAAGCTGTATCTTCATTTAGACAAACCTTATTACAGTGTAGGAGAAAATATTTGGTATTCGAGCTATTTAGTGGATGGTGTCACCACAAAACTGAGTCCACTCAGCAGATATATTTATGTTGAATTGCGTAATAACAGTGATTCTATTGTTCAACGACAAAAAATAATGAAAGATTCGTTGGGGCTTACCGGAAATTTTCACCTGCCATTGAATTTAACTCCCGGTGATTATAATTTGAGAGCCTATTCGTGGTGGATGCAGAATTCTGGGTCGGAGTATTTTTTTCAACGCACTATTCACGTGGGTAATGCCATCGACAAGTCTATTGATAGTTCGGTAAATTATAAAATGGCTGCTGATAACCAGATGAATGCCGATATTGCGTTTACCTCTGATAAGCATTTCTCTTTTGCCGGTCGAAAAGTAAATTATCGAATCTATCAAGGTGACAAATTGCTGCGTGTGCAAAATACCTGTCTTGATTCTCATGGACACATCCAGTTAGGCTTCAAATTTGATTCGGGAAACAACATTCTCTACAAAATTTATATCACTTTCGATGATCCTACTTATATTTATTCTCGCACATTCTTAGTTCCCTGCATCAAAGCCGGATTTGACGTGCAGTTTTTCCCCGAAGGAGGGAATTTGCTTAATAATGGTTTTCGTAAAGTGGCTTTTAAAGCTCTGGGAGAAAATGGACTTTCTGTTGAGGTAGAAGGGACTTTGTATAACCAAAAAGGGGATAGCATTACTTCTTTCCGAAGCCAGCATAAGGGAATGGGTTTATTTCCATTTTTGCTGGATGACCACTCACCGATGAAGTACTATGCAAAGGTGCATCTGCAAGGTTCGAAAGAGGAGCGGACATTTAATTTACCGGATGTCAGAAACAGTGGGGTGGAAGTGACACTTTTGATGCATAACGACCGTATTTTTTATCACCTAATTGCAGCTGATAAAAAACAGGTAGCGGATAAGAAAATGTATCTCCTGACTCAACAACGGGGTAAACTGCAAACAATTCTTTCAATAACCGACACTTTGCAATGGAACGGGAACCTCAGGCAGGAGATGTTTATGTCGGGTATCGTGCATTTTATGCTTTTAGATGAAGCGGGCAATGCGTTGAGTGAACGATTGGCTTTTATAGACCAAATGCCCAAGAGCAGCATTCGTATCAATGCCGACAAAGAGTCTTATTCAAGAAGAGCACCTGTGAAATTAGGTCTGTCACTCGAAAACGCAGCAGATTCGATTGCTGTGGGAAAATTCTCCATTGCCATCACGGAAGATAAAACGGTGAAAAATGATTCACTTGCCGATAATATTTGCTCCTCACTGTTACTAACTTCTGATTTGAAAGGAAATATTGAAGACCCGGGATTTTATTTTAACACCTACAACCGGATTGTTGACCCAAACATTGATTTGGTGATGCTGACTCATGGGTGGACACGGTTTGATATTCCGTCGATACTAAAAGGGAATTTGCCTGAAAATAAGTACCCACTGGAGCAGGGACAATATATCAGCGGTAAAATTAAAGGGGTCTTTGGGGGTGCGGTAAAAAATGCACAATTAATTATGTTTGCTCCCAAAATCAAATATTCCAATGCAATTACTACCAACGAAAAGGGCGAGTTTCTTGTCGATGGACTTATGTTTCCCGATAGTACAGCTTTTTTGATTCAGGCATTATCAAAAAAAGGGAGAAAAACAGTAGAATTGCAACTGGATAAGTCTATTTTTCCTGCTTTTAAATTGAAGACCCTTTTCCCTGAGACTACCATCAAACCGTATATTGATGACTATATGAATGTAATGTCCCAAAAGTTTTATTATGAAGGAGGCGAAAAGGTGTATCGCTTAAAAGAAGTTTTGGTAACAGCCAACCGCAAGAAACAAGAGGATCAATTCACCCATTCAGAATTAGGGCATCCCATTAAAAGCAAAGAAATACAAGAAAGGTTTTCAAATTTAACTGCGTTGGAGATTTTACGCTATTATCCGGGAATTGAATTTTCGGGTGATAGAATATTAATGCGTAAAAATAAAACATCATTGTACGAAGATCATAGTCCGGCTTTAATAATTGATGGTATCATTTATTACCGTGACGATTTTAGCTCTAATGATCCTACTACACTCACATCTATGCTATCTTCTATTTTTGCAGAAGATATAGCATGCTTCAATGTGATAGGAGGGCCACAAGCTTTATCAATTGAAGGTGGTATGAACGGGATTATTGCGATTAATTTAAAGAATGGGTTAGAACGAATTGCCGAAAGAGCTACTCCGGGAAGGGCATTGATACGTCCATTGGGTTACTACAAACCTAACCAGTTTTATGCTCCAAAATATGAAACGGATCAACAAATTAAAAATCCGAATCCCGATTTGCGCACTACTATATATTGGAATCCGTCAATAATTCTAAACCGAAACAAAGCAATACAGCTTAAGTTTTTTACGGCAGATAACCCGGGACAATATACCGTGACTCTTGAAGGCGTGACAAACACGGGCGAACTTGTTCATAATCAAACAAAAATTAAAGTCAAGGAATAGAGGGATATAACTGTCTAACCCTCTGAAGTTGTCTTTTTTAATTTGAGTATTTCGTGCACTCATCTTCTATAGACACTCCAAATAAATTATGTAATGATTAAAAATGCGGTAAACGCCATTTTAACGATTGTCCTGTTGCTTGTAAGCCATTCGGTTTTTGCACAACATAAAACAGGTTCTTGGGGTGATCAGGGCAACGGCACTTACATCAATCCTGTGCTCAATGCAGACTATTCCGACCCCGATGTGATTCGGGTGGAGAACAAGTATTACATGGTCTGTTCCGAGTTTCATTTCATGGGAATGACCCTTCAGGAGTCGGACGATATGGTGAACTGGCGAATTGTAGGTCGAATCTACAACCGAATGCCTTACGTCGCTTACGATAGTCTGAAGCGGTATGCCGGTGGTTCGTGGGCACCATCTATTCGTTATCACAATAATAAATTTTGGGTCTATTTTTGCACTCCCGACGAGGGTTTGTTTATGACTAATGCCTCTAAGCCCGAAGGCCCGTGGTCGCCGCTGGCGTGTGTAAAAGCGGTTGCCAGGTGGGAAGACCCGTGTCCGTTTTGGGACCAAGACGGGCAGGCATATCTCGGACATAGTCTTTATGGTGCCGGGCCAATCATTATCCATAAAATGAGTGCGGACGGAACCACCTTGCTGGACGAAGGAAAAACCGTATATACCGGTCCCGTGGCCGAAGGAACAAAAATATTCAAGCGAAACGGATATTATTACTTGAGTATTCCCGAAGGTGGCGTGGATAAAGGTTGGCAAACAGTGTTGCGAGCGAAAAGTATGTACGGGCCTTATGAGAAACGGGTGGTTCTTGAAACGGGCAGCACCAAAATCAATGGGCCACATCAGGGAGCAATGGTCGATACGCCAAATGGCGAATGGTGGTTTTACCATTTTCAATCAGCCGGAGCTGTAGGACGGGTAATGCATCTGCAACCCATGCGTTGGCACGACGATTGGCCTGTGGTTGGTATCGACATTGACCTAAATGGAATCGGCGAACCGGTTTCTGTATGGCAAAAGCCCAATGTGGGAGCCATTTTTCCTATCTCTGCACCACAAACGGATGATGAATTTGATAACAAAGAGTTGGGTTTGCAATGGCAATGGAATCATAACCCGGTGGATAGCCAATGGTCGCTCACCGAAAAACCGGGATGGCTTTGCCTGAAGGCGTTGAAAGCATCCACTTTGAAAGAGGCGCATAACACATTGACACAAAAAGTGATGGGCAATAGCGGTGAAGTCATTACACAAATGGATGCAAGCCTGATGCTGTCGGGGCAAAAAGCAGGATTGGCTTGTATGTCGAAAGAGTTTAGTGTGATCGGAGTGAAAAATACGGAGGGAAAGCTCTCTGTTTTCTTCGAGGCTACCGGCAAACAATCGGTGGAAATACCTACTGCCCGAAAAACGATTTACCTGAAATTGAAACTCGACCTGACAAGCAAGAAAAGCCGATGTTACTATAGTGTTGACAATAAAACCTATTTGCCTTTGGGCGAAGAGTTTGAAGCAAAGTGGGGTTTTTGGAAAGGAGCACGTGTTGCCCTCTTTAGTTACAACGAGTTGGGGGAGGGTGGCACAGCCGCATTTAATTTTCTGCACTATAATTACGACGGACCAAAATAAGGACTCTTTTTTTGATTATTTATGGCAATAGTTGGGCGAAAAACAAACCTACAATAGTGCGCTAATAACCTTAAATCTGTATATTTGCACCATATTTCAGGATAGTTCAGCACACATTAATTAAAAACATATCTATTACAGGTTAATCTTATGGAATACAGAGAAATTGGTAAGACGGGAATGGTGGTTTCCAACCTTAGTTTTGGCGCTTCATCGTTGGGAGGAGTGTTTCATTCGTTGAAAGAAGAAGCGGGCATTCAGGCGGTGCATACAGCGGTTGAAAACGGCATCAATTTTATTGACGTGTCGCCCTATTACGGGCATTTGAAGGCTGAAATTGTATTGGGCAAAGCGTTGAAAGAGATTGACCGAAGCAAATATTATCTTTCTACCAAGGTGGGTCGCTATGGCAAAGACGGCTCCAATCATTGGGATTACTCCCCACAACGCTCTGTCGAAAGCGTGTACGAAAGCCTTGAACGGCTTAATTTAGAGACGATTGACCTTATCAATGTCCACGATATTGAGTTTGCTGACCTCGATGTGTTGTGTAATGAAACGCTCCCTGCATTGGTTGAACTCCGCGACAAAGGCATTGTGAAACATGTGGGAATTACCAACCTAACACTCCGTCATTTCAAATATGTGATAGAACACGTGCCGGCTGGAACGGTGGAAAATGTGCTTTCGTTTTGCCACTATTGCCTCAACGACGATGCATTGTCTGACTATTTCGACTTCTTCGAACAACGCAACATCGGTATTATCAATGCATCGCCATTCTCCATGGGTCTGCTTACCGAGCGTGGTGCGCCTGCCTGGCATCCGGCTCCCAAACCGCTTCAGGATGTATGCAGAAAAGCAGTGGCACATTGTCAGTCCAAAGGCGTTTCCATTGAACAATTGGCGGTGAAATATTCTGTCACAAATCCTCGCATTGCCACTACACTCTTCAGCACCACACGCTCCGAAGCCGTGTTGGAAAACATTCGTTGGACAAATGAACCACTTGACGAAACTTTATTAAAAGAGGTACAAGCCATTCTCGAACCCCGTTTCAGAGATACTTGGTTGAACAGCTAAAACTAACAAATAGCCGGTAGCTATCAGTAGAAATCTGATGCTGGCTACCGACTACCATCTACTGACTACTTTATGAAAATAATCGACGCACATGCTCATCTTTGGCTTCGTCAGGATACGGTGGTGGATGGCATGCAAATAAAGACATTGGAAAACGGACGTTCGCTTTTTATGGGCGAAGTACGGCAAATGGTGCCGCCGTTTATCGCCGATGGGCGCAACACGGCTGAGATTTTCCTCTCCAACATGGACTATGCGCAAGTGTCGGCAGCGGTCATTACCCAGGAGTATATTGATGGTTTGCAAAACGACTATTTGTGGGAAGTGCAAACCAAATACCCCAACCGTTTTTTCTGTTGTGGGATGGTGGATGCCCGTGTACCGGGTTATCTGCAGCATGGCAAAGAGCTTATTAAACAGGGCTTCAAAGCCATTAAAATACCTGCACAGCGCTTATTTATGCCCGACAAACGCGTGCATTTGACTTGCGATGAAATGATGCAACTGTTTCACCTTATGGAGGAGCACGATGCGTTGTTTTCGGTCGATTTGGCTGACGGGGCAGCACAGGTGGCCGAAATGGAGGAGGTGATTGCCGAATGTCCGAAGTTGCGCATTGCCATCGGTCATTTTGGGATGGTAACTCGTCCTGATTGGTTGGAACAAATCAAACTGGCTCGCCATCCGAATGTGCGTATCGAGTCGGGCGGTATTACCTGGTTATTCAACGATGAGTTTTACCCTTTCCCGGGTGCGGTGAAGGCCATTAAAGAGGCGGCAGCATTGGTGGGTATCGAAAAACTGATGTGGGGTTCCGACTATCCACGTACCATTACTGCCATCACTTACCGCATGTCGTACGACTTTATTCTGAAAACAAACGAGTTGACACAGAACGAAAAGGAGATGTTCTTAGGAAAAAATGCAGCAGAGTTCTTTCGTTTGACCGACTTGATAGAGTTGCCGTATATTAAAAATATGTCGGAATAACCTCCCCCAGCCCCTCCGAAGGAGGGGAGCCTGAATCTGCAATAGCAGAATTTAATCGTAAATTGTACATTTAGAAATTGTAAATAATAAAGAATGAAAGCTTTACAAATTATACAACCCGGAGAATTGAAGGTTGTTTCAGTTGAAAAACCAACTTTGAAGGCCGGTGAAGTGCTGGTCAAATTATGTTTTGTTGGTTTCTGCGGTTCCGACCTCAATACCTACGCGGGAAAGAATCCGATGGTGAAACTGCCGGTGATTCCCGGTCACGAAATTGGTGCGGTTATCGAAGCCGTGGGCGAAGGTGTTCCTGAACATCTCAAGCCGGGAATTCCCTGTACAGTCAATCCATATACAGCTTGCGGAAGTTGTCCGTCGTGCCGCAACGGGAGACCGAATGCTTGCCAGTTCAACCATACTTTCGGAGTGCAGCGCGATGGCGCAATGTGCGAGTACATTGCCGTTCCCTGGGCAAAAGTGATAGCTGATCCTGAAATCAATTCCAAAGACTTTGCATTGGTCGAACCCATGAGCGTAGGGTTTCATGCTGTGGCACGCGGTCAGGTGTCCGACCTTGATGTGGTGATGGTAATCGGTTGCGGGATGATTGGCGTGGGAGCCATTGTGCGTGCCGCTTTGCGTGGTGCGCGGGTTATTGCCGTGGATGTGGACGATGACAAACTGGCGTTGGCTAAACGCCTTGGTGCTCATTATGCCATTAATTCCAAAACCGAAGATGTACATGCCCGCATACAGGCAATCACCAATGGTTTTGGTCCCGATGTGGTGATTGAAGCTGTGGGTGCGCCCCCCACTTACCAGATGGCTATCAGCGAAGTAGCTTTTACCGGTCGTGTGGTGTGCATCGGTTATGCCAAAACTGAAATAGCTTTCGAGACCAAATATTTTGTGCAAAAGGAGCTTGATATTCGTGGCTCGCGCAATGCCATGCCCGAGGATTTCCGTGCAGTGATAGAGTATATGAAACGCGGCACTTGCCCCAAAGAGGAGCTGATTAGCGGCATCTACGAACCCGAACAGGCACAACAAGCCATGGAAACATGGAAAGCAGCCCCGGGCAAAGTATTTCGTATCTTTGTGAAATTCTGACAAAATCCTGCACACAGAGTACACAGAAAAATTGGCGATAATTTGCGGGTCATTGGCGTAATTAGCGTTCTATTTTGCATCGTTTGGAACTAATGCCCCCGATTCTACAAATAAGCTCCCCGGAAATACAAACAGGCTCCCGGGTTTATCGACTAACGACCCGGGTTTAACAAATAAGCTCCCCGGAAATACAAACTGTCAACTGGGAAATACAAATAGACTCCCGGAGTTAACAATTAACGAATTGGGGTTAACATTTGACGACCCCGATTTTATAAATAAGCTCCCGGGAAATACAAACAGGCTCCCGGGTTTATCGACTAACGACCCGGGTTTAACAAATAAACTACTCGGAAATGCAACCTGTCAACCGGAAAATATAACTTACGAACTGAAAATTATAAACTCGTGACTGCCCCATTTAAACTGTCAATTGGCATCCTGTATAGCAAGTGATAGGTGTATAGTCATAACCGGAAAAGCAACAGAAACCATGAACAAACAACTAATCCAACTCCTCTTCTTTCTTTTTTACATCTCATTACTTTCAGTGCATGTGATGGCTGCTCAACCTAAAGAACTGAGCCGCTATAACGTAGTGTGGACAAGCCAAAGCAAAAACTCCTCCGAGTCGATGCCTTGTGGCGGCGGAGATATTGGCCTGAATGTGTGGGTGGAAAATGGCGATTTGCTCTTCTACGTTTCCCGTAGCGGCACGTTCGACGAGAACAGCGGTTTTCTTAAATTAGGCCGGGTGCGGGTCAAACTGTCGCCCAATCCGTTTGCCAATGGCGAGTTCAAACAAGAACTCAAACTAAAGGAAGGATATGTGGAGATCACGGGAAAGAACAAATTGCTTGCAGCAAAAGT
>Ga0302286_10000698_pt1 | contig 26634 bp, 29 predicted proteins | sample III_Fen_E2_3_FD_198765 | JGI IMG/M metagenome (GOLD analysis project Ga0302286, IMG submission 198765) | Peat permafrost microbial communities from Stordalen Mire near Abisko, Sweden - III_Fen_E2_3 | ecosystem: Environmental > Terrestrial > Soil > Wetlands > Permafrost | place: Sweden: Abisko...
CATGTAAAACGTTCACAGACTTCATTTAAGTTTCTTAAGCCTATAATGAAACCTACTTCCCACCCTACTTAAAATCCCTCACCTCTTAAGGAGTTTTCATGTCAATGCAAAAACTATTTGCCTCTCTTATTAATTCTATTCATCTTTTTGCCGCTCTGATTCTCATCTTTATGTCGTTGCTCATTATGGGCTGGGCTGTTTATGAAGTCGTTGCGAGTATTCCCATGAAAGGTATCTTTATTCCAAGGATGCTTCAATCTGTGGGTGCTATCGTTATTTCCGCGGCGATTATTGATGTGGCACAATACATGATCGAAGAAGAGGTCTTTATGAGTAAAGAACTTCGTGATCCAAGAGAAGCCAGACGTACGCTTACCAAGATCATCGTCATCATTACCATTGCTGTGAGCATTGAAGGTTTAGTGTACATCTTCAAAGCAGGAACGGAAAGCATGGCGCTTTTAGTCTATCCTGCTGGGTTACTGTTTGTCTCTGCTATTTTGATCGTTGCTTTAGGCATTTACCAAAAACTCAGTGCTGCGATTGAGCGTGAAGAGACCACCAAAATCGAAATGTAACGTGCATGAAAACACTTTACATGTAACGCTAAAAGGAAATGCTAATACTGCCTTCCAAGTACTCTTTACACGCGCCTGAGATAAAAAGATGCTCTTCGCTCACACGTCAGTAAAGCACGCCAGAACGCGTGGAGGCTCGCAAGGCTACAAGCTCATTTTTACCCAAACGCTTCGCCCAAAAAAGGTTGTCTCTGAGAGGTTATTTTCGGAGGCAATGTTTTGCATCATGGTTTCAGGTAACCAACGATCCAGTGGCACAACAGCGGCTTGATTGCCTTTGAAGAGTTCTTTGGTTAATGCGTCTATGATGTAGAGGGGGAATTGGGAGAGTTTCATACTATATCCTCGTTAATATTTTCGTTCAATAATTCTCTTTAACTTTTGAGTACAAGCATTTTTCTTCAAACTCTTTATTTGATTTGTACTCTAATAAGCCCCAAATACCCTCCGAATTAAATTCAAAATATGTTCTACCATTATAAATAATAGGCAAAATTTCATATGGAATTCTAATAGATTTTCTAATTGTTGACAGTTGAAACATGGAATCCTTAGCCCATGATTCTGGGATAGTGACATTAACTTCTTTTTTTAACTCTGCCCTGATAGAATTGCAATGTTCAACCAATTCTTTAGTAGACATATACAATATTGATAAATTTTCAAAATTAGTATTAATATTATTAATCTCTTTGTTAAAAATGTAAATATACGTATATGGGGATCTACCTTCTTCTTGAGAATCTACATAAATAGTCTCTAAGGTTCCATCATTATCAATATCTACCATTGATTTAGTTAAAGAACTATCATATAAACAAGATCTGAACTCTCTATCTGGATTTATGGCTTTTGTTTGCCAATCATCATTAATAAAAGCTTGACATAAAGGATTGTCAAAACCATACTCTAAGATTTTGCTTCCAACAGGGATCTTTTTCCCCGTGACAGGGTATTCAATATTATCTCTATCAACGTTAATTGTTTTACATGTAAAAGCTTCTGTATTAATTTCCAAGGAAGCAAAGTTTCCTGTTGTATTGTATTCACATATTTCAACCACATCGTCTTGAATCTTGATTGACTTCAAAGATGATTGGGCAAGGCAAGTAGGAATATAAACATATTGAGAGAGGATTTTCTTTTTATCTACCCAAAGACTTAACCAACTTGCAGGTGAAGCACCACATTGTCCATAAGGGACTTCTTTCCCCCTACCAAGTTTTAATCTCACTTCTCTTCCATTAGGGAAAACGCATTCACCAGCTTTATAGATTTTCAGAATAGTTGAATTCAAATCATCATTGCGAAATGTTTTTTCTTTAAATGTATAATCTTCATTACTAGGACTATTATTCCACTGGTCAATATTTTCTAATTCAACTTTTTTATCAGTCGGATTACATGTCATTTGGATGTAGTTATAATACTCATCTGCAAGTAAAGTACTACTAAAAAATTGCACTAAGAACACTAGAGCTAGAATAAAAAAATTTCTCATGTTAGACCTTATTATGGAATAGTTATATCTTAATCAATTCAATAAAATACGACAAGTATACGCATGAAATCATCTTAAGACACGTTAAAGAAATGTATACTCCTAAATCTCCAACTTAACTTTCCCAACCGTATAATTATGCACCAAAGCACTGATAATATTTTGATACGAAATGCCTGTTTCTTGGGCTTTTGCTTTAACAAATTCTATGTCAGAAACGCCAAGTTTAATGGTAATTTGCTTTTTTTCCATACGTTGTTGTTTGCGTGTCTCTTTAGCGGAAGTTTCAAGTAACGCTTTGGTTGCTTTGAGTTCTATTTTATCCATAGCTTGCCATTCACCTGCTTCTAAGCTTTCCATCAATGCTTCTTCTTCTGCATCAAGTGGTGGTTGTTTTGTTTTCATGGCTTACTCCTTGATTTTCTTAGTAGCTTTGCGACTTGGGAAAGCAGTTTTAAAAAAGATTTCTTCTTCGTTTTCAACAAAAGGGATAACCCAAACGTATTTTTTAAAAAGAACTTCTACCATTTTTTGATTGGGGTATTTTTCGATGTTTGGATGCGTGTAAATGTTTAAAATACCGCCCTCTTCTATCGCTTGAAGCATCTCTTCAAACGATATGCCACGTTGTTCTTTTAAGAGTTGGTTCTTTGCTTCATCCCAAATTATCTTTTTTTTCATGCCATTTCCTCATAGCAAAATAATTATATCATAATTACAATATACGTCTAATACAACTTTCCAAACAAATCCAAATGCGTCAGATAAAGCCTCACATCAAACTCAAACTGGTGGTAGTTTGGCTCCATATTTTCGCACAAGGCGTAAAAGGCTTTGTTGTGTTCTCTCTCTTTGAGGTGGGCGAGTTCATGCACACAGATCATTTTTAAAAAAGCTTCTGGCGTACTTTTGAACAGGGTTGCCACGCGGATTTCACTTTTGCTTCTAAGGCGTCCGCCGTGGTTTTTGATGGTCACGCGGTGTAAGCCTAAGGCGTCATTGATGTCGTTGATTCTGCCATCATAGAGCACTTTGGTGATCGGTTCGCTTTTGCGTAAATGTGTATTTTTAAGCTCCATCGCGTACGTATACAGTGCTTTGTCACTCGTTAAATTGTGCGTGGTTGGGTACTTGGAAAGCAGGTACGCTCCTAGTTTTTCTTCTTTAATGAGACGGCGGATTTGATCTTTAAGATGTTCGGGATAATGAGCGATGTATACGAGATTGGGCACGATTAAGACTCTTTACATGTAAGGATTTTTTCAAATTTTTCGTGCATCGTTTGGAGGATATCCTTCGTCGATTTTTCGATGCAGACACGCTTATCAGTGTCAATCTCTTCTTCTAAAAGCGCAATGATCTGTTGAAGTGCCGCACTGTTGGCGCTATTATAGCGTTTGATGCGCGCGATTTGGGTATTTTTGTCTTGTACTTTTCCAAAAGCTGTTTGAATCGGTTTAAAGCTTTTGGCAAACTGCTTGAGCGACAAAGCATCGCAGGTGTAGCGAAGTTTTTTATAGTGGAGTCTGAGTTTGTGAAACTGCTCGTTGGAGGATTCCATGTCGAGTTTTTTGGAGAGCTTTGCGATCTTTTTGAGGCGCTTTTCGATGATGGCTTTGACATGACGAAAGAGTTTTTCATCGGATTTGGGAAGACAAAGCTTCTCATCGTTTTGCAATTCTTCTAACTCTTCAATGATTTTAGCTTGAAGTTTGGGTGAAAATTTGACTTCAAAACTGCGGTACGCTTCCTTTTTCTCAGCCAAAACCTGCGCTTGAAGATGCTCAAAATCACTCAAATACGCTTCATCCACACTTTGTTTATACGCATCAAGTGACTCTAAAAAGACATCAAGATCGCGCATATCGTTGGTCTCTTGTTGGAGAACTTTGAGCGTTTTATCGAGAACGAATTGACGCTTTTCGTCCATAAATTCTCTAAATTCCAAACAGATGGAACGTGCTGTACGAATGTACACGCGGTACTGATGCAGGCTTTCAGGATCTTTGGTCTGTAAAAAAGCCTTTAAATGCGTCGCGATATTTTCAATATTGTGATGAAGCGTGGTTTTAAGCAACTGCTTAATGCTATGACGTTCTAAAAAATCTTTTTTGGAGGACATGAATGAGCCTTAATGAGGTTTTTGAAAGGCATTCGAAGCCGATAGACGATGAGTCTCTCTCACAACAGTGTTTTTCGGTATGAAAAATTGTAGTCTTTTAATATTAATCTCACGTTAAATAAACGCTATTTAAGACGTTCGTTAAGCATCTGTATAAAAAGAAGCGTTATAATAGATTTAGAAAAAAACCATAGATACTCTACAAAGGCTTTTTATGAATGAAAACATGAACGAAACACTCCAAAATTTAGCCACACTTGAGGCGCCAAAAAGCCACTGTGCTTTGGTTTATTTGAAACTCATTTTGTTGCCAACGCTGGCGTATCTCTACTTTGTACTCGGATTTTTAAATATTTTACATTTTAAAGTCGGTGTTCACAGCGTCATACTGATTGGGTTTATCTACATTGTTGCCCTCATTTTTGCCAAACACAATGGCGAACTAGGTTCATGCAGTTTTAGACGTTACGCCAAAGAGTTTCAAACTGAACTTCACGAGTATGTTACAAACAACTTAATGCCTATCGGTGATAGGGTCAAGTCCAATGCTTCCTTTGAAAACTTTATCGATTCGTACTCTAAACGCATTCGCAACGACAACTACGCCTCCGTGGCAGCAAGCATTTTCCCTACAATGGGTATTTTAGGGACGTTTATCTCCATCGCCATCACACTTCCTGATTTTGCATCCCAAAGTGCAGGTGCTTTGGAAAATGAAATAAGCCTTCTTTTAAGCGGTGTGGGAACAGCGTTTTATGTCTCCATTTACGGTATTTTACTTTCCCTTTGGTGGATCTTTTTTGAAAAACGTGGACTTAGCCGTTTTGATCGCGATGTTGCCCTTATAGAAGAAGCGACGAGTTCACTTTTTTGGACTAAAGAAGAGATCGAACATGCTTATTTGCAAGAAAATCTTCAACATTTTGAACGCATCGGAAGAATGTTTGAACACCTAAGCTCCAATGACTTTTTTGAGCGTTTAGGCAAAACGATTGAAGTTAAATTTGGTCTCTTTGATGAGATGCTCGCGCTTGAAGCAGCAGCCGTCAAACGAGGTGCAGAACATATCAAAGAAGGAATGGAAGCGCTTTCGCGTTCACAAGGAAAACAACGTGATTTAGTCCAAGTGTATGAAGATATGCTCGGCAAATTAAACCACTTTAATGAGAGCACAACCTCTTTACATGTAAAGATGCTTGAGAGCAATGAAGAGATGATCGTCACGAACCAAGAGGTGCTTAGAGTGATGAAAGAGATGAACGTAGCGCGAAATCAAACGATGCCAAATGAAGAGGTAGAGTCGCTCAAAGAGAGCTTGAAGATCATCGATGCTGAAACTGAAGAGATCATCCAGAAAATGGATGCGTTAAAATAATGCGTTACAACCGTTCACGAAGCTCAGATCAAAACTTTTGGGTTTCGTATGCCGACTTAATGGCAGGATTGCTCTTTGTCTTTATCCTGCTCATCGGGGCGATTGTGGTCAAGTATGTTTTCGTACAAACCGATCTTAAAAGCATTAAAAACGATCTTGAAGAGCAAACGAAAGTTTTGCATCTCGCCCAAACGGAGCTCTCACAGAAACAACGTGATTTTTTAAGACTTCGCTCAGACATGAATGTCACAAGTGCCTCTTTGCAGATCGCTAAAGACCTCCTTGCGCAAAATGAGTCCAATCTCAATGAAGCGACAGCAAGGTTGCAACTCTCAGACAGAGAGATGGAAAATCTCAAAAAGCTTCTACTCGATACCGAATTGGCACGCGATGAAGTCAAAGGCGAACTTGTGGCCAGTCAAATGGAGCTTGGAACAACGACCAACACGCTCAAACTCAAAGATGGCGAGCTTGCGCTTTTAAGTGCCAAATTGCTTGAAAATACTGCCGCGCATCAGCAGTTGGTGGAAGACCTAAATATCACTAAAGCGCGCATCAAGAACTTAACGGGGATTCGTATCAAAGTGGTGCAAGAACTCAAAGAAAAATTGGGTAAAAAGATCAACATTGACCCCAACAGCGGAGCGATTCGCCTGCCCTCTTCTGTTTTGTTTGATGTAGGCTCATATGAACTTAAACCCGAAGCTCAAAAACAGCTCAAAGAGACCGTTCAACCTTACCTTGACGTGCTTTTAAACGATGCTTCTATACGAGAAAATATCGATAATATCGTTATCGAAGGTCATACCGACTCGGATGGTAGCTACATGCACAACCTCGATCTTTCTCAAAAAAGAGCCTACTCGGTAATGGCGTTTATCTACTCACTCGATGAAAAACGTACGGAACTCCTTCAAAAGTACCTCAGTGCCAATGGTAGATCCTACAGTGATCGTATCTTTAAAAATGGGATTGAGGATAAAGAGGCTTCAAGACGTATTGAGATTAAGTTCAATCTCTCCAACAAAAAAGCAATTGAAGAGATACAAACATTTTTAAACAAAAAAGAGTAGACATCTTGCAAAAGGTACGCGGGCTTTTTCAGAGAAAAGCCCGTAAAACTTCGCTTTAGAAGCGTGTTTAAGGTTCTTGTAGAACGCTAGTAAAAAAGGAAGGTCTTAATGCCTTCCTCCTCCATCGCGTCTGTCGTCATCATTGTTGGGTTGATGCCCATTGTTGTTGGGTTGAGGATGATTATTATTTGGTTGTTGTCCATTGTTGTTGGGTTGTGGATGGTTATTGTTGGGTTTATGATCATCTTTTTGATTATCCCGTGGATCATGATGTTCAACAGGTGGCCTGTTATTTGGGGCGCTATGCATCATTTGTTGTTCATGATACACTTGAGGAACATACACCTCTTTACGTATAACCACCACACGCTTGTCTTCATAACGCTCTTGACGTCTGTTATCGTAGCGATAGTCATCTCTTAAATCATCATGACGTCTTAATTCATTAAAATCATTGGAAGTGATAATGATACCAACCAAAGAGGCAATCTCAGGCCATGATGCGTACCTATTTTGACGATAAACGTCTAAGACATAATCATACGGTTTTCCTGAAAGCTCTGCTAAACGAAAAATCATATACGCATCCGCAGGTTCTCGTACACTGTCCATAATCACAACAACGCGAGATTCTGGAAGACGAAAGCGATCCGCTAAACCATAACGGTAACCGTGAGGGTCTGAATGATAGCGGTTGTTAAGACTCAGACGCCATTCAAAATCAGCATCTGCCGTTAAAGTTAGAGGCGCGATAAGAACACCCAACGCCAGTAGTGAAAATAGACTCTGTTTTAATTTCATTTTTTTTCCTTTATAAGCACAATTACGTTACTAATTTTACTCCAATATCCCTTTAAATGCGAGCATTCCCAGTATGATAGACAAATTATGTTATGATTATTTATTGTGAAAAGAGGAGATTGCTTTGGCTATTCTGCAAAAAAATATCTGGATGATTTTTTACATCCTTTTATTCAGCGCCCTTGTTTTGTTAGGTTTTGCTTCTTATTTAAAGTGGAATAGTATTCATGAAAAATACGCAACCGATCAAATGAACCTTGTCAAACTTGTCTCAAATGCGACACACTCTCTTTTTTTAACACAAGAAATGATGCTGAACATCTTAGGAAATCAAGTACTCAGAGACAAAGACCCACGTATTTTAGATGATCTTCTCATCCTCAATCCTTCCATTGTCGCTTTTGGGTTTGCCGATATTGAGGGAAACTACCTCTATACCAGTTCTAATTTTGACAAATCAAAACGTCCTAGCCTAAGAGCTCATACGGTAACAAGAGAGTCGTTTGATTATACCTTAACGCAAAAGAAAATGGTGTTGGGAAGAACCTATTTTATCGCTGGAAGTGGACGTTGGGGCATACCGATTCGAAAGACCGTCTATGATGATGTTGGTCATGCACTTGGCGTGATGACCGCAGGCATTGGAATCGAAGGCGCTTTTAAAATCTATACAGAAGACCTCTCTCTAGGAAGCTACAATACGGTGACGCTGATAAGAGATCGCGACCAATTCATTCAGTTCCAATCCTCTAATCATGAAACACCAAAAAACTTTTATGAAACTCCTTTAGCCAAAGATTTCTTGAAAAATGTTCTTGAGCGCATTAAACAAAAATACGCTATTTCGATTGAAACAATCAAGCAAAACAATCAAATTTACGATGTAGAAATTTCCCCACCTGAAGGAAAGCTTCTGCAAATTTCTCTCAAATATGACGCTCGTTATGAACTATGGATACTCTCACAAGTAGATCATTCTCAGATTATGTACGATTTTATTCAAAGCGTTCTCTCCTATGTCTTTATTTTTATCATTGTTCACACGATTTTATTTTTACTCTTTAAAATGATTGCGAATGCAGAAAATAAGCGACGAAAAGATTTGGTTTTCCAAGCTACCCATGATGTACTTACACAACTGCCGAATCGCAGTTATTTCCAACAATGCATGCACGATTGGATTTACGAAAGTGCGCCTTCATTTAGCCTCTATTACCTTGATCTCGATCATTTTAAAAATATCAATGACAGCTTTGGGCATCATTTCGGAGATTTGGTGCTCATTGAGTTTTCAAAACGTCTTTTAGCGGTCGTTCCAAAAGAGAGCATTGTGATTCGACAAGGGGGCGATGAGTTTATTATTTTGAGTTATCTCACAAACGATGATGAACTGCTAGCGCATGCACAAACCATCATGCATGAAATCGCAAAACCTTATCACATCAAACAGTTCAGTTTTCTCATTGGTGCCAGTGTAGGCATCGCCAAATACCCAGAACACGGCAACACCTTAGATACGCTTTTACGCGCCTCCGATATTGCAATGTACGAGGCGAAAAAGTATAAAAACAGTGTTCGTCTTTTTGTACCTTTTATGCAAGAAGGTTATCTTAACCGTGTTAATGTTGAGCAAACGTTACGCAAAGCACTCGCTAAAAATGAGCTCTACATGGTTTATCAACCACAGATGGATCACAATGGCAATGTGTATGGTGTTGAAGCGCTTGTGCGATGGCAAAATGAAGAGCTAGGGCTTGTGCCTCCCGATAAATTCATTCCCATAGCAGAAGCATCGGGGCTGATGCCTGAACTTGGACATTTTATTATTCGTACAACCCTGCAAGAGATGAAAGTCTTGCAACTCACACTCGGCGTAGACTTTCAAACTTCTATCAATATTTCGATCAAGCAGTTTATGGAAGATAATTTCTTAGAAAAACTGATCTATGAGATCGAAAATGCAAAGATGACGCATGTTTCATTGTCTTTAGAAATTACAGAGAGTTTGTTTATTGAAGATATAGACTATATTTTGCCACTATTGCAAACGATCCATGATATGGGACTTCAAATTTCAATGGATGATTTTGGAACGGGGTACTCCTCTCTGAGTATTTTACGCAAGCTTCCCATCGATGAATTGAAAATCGATAAAAGCTTTGTGGATACCATTTTAAATGACATCACCGCTGAAAAAATGGTTCAAAACATCATCTCCATTGGTAAGAACTTAGACCTCTCTATTGTCGCTGAAGGGGTGGAAACCCAAGAGCAAGATGCGTTGTTAAAATCCTTGGGATGCGATAGATTTCAGGGCTATTTTTATGCCAAACCTTTAGCCTACGATGCGCTCAAAGCGTTTTTGGAAAAGAACACTATTCAACACTAAGTATCTTTACATGTAAGCTTTTCTACTCGATGATACCTTTAGCCCTAAGCGCATCGAGGGTGATAAGCTTGCGCAGAGGAAGTTCATCCGAAGAAGGCGTTACAAGGTTGGTTGCAAAAAAATAAACGCCTTTTGAACTCTCGACATAGCCCACATACCAGCCATGATGTTCCGCATTTTTAGGTACAGCCCAACCCGTTTTGGCTCGTATCGTATACGTCCGTCCTTGCTCGTCAATCATAATTTTTTTAAGAAAATCAAGATGTTTTTGCTGAAACGGTAAGTCATTTGTGTAAAGCTTTTTCAAAAAGGCTATCTGCTCATAAGCGCTGATGCATAGCTTTCCATCCAGCCAAAAACGCTCGACATCTGCGCCCATTTTTTCATTGCCATAGTGCAATTTTTTAAGATACTCATTGTATTTTTCCAAGCCAATGTGACGTGCAAAATCCTGATAGCACCAGACGCACGAGCGTTTAAAGGCGCTTTCTAAGCTTTGATCTTGATTCCACGATGGAATGCTACGCTCTATTTTATCCCACATAAGGATGCTGTTTTCATTCACAACGCCTTGATCTAAGGCTATCAAAGTATTGGGAATTTTAAATGTAGAAGCTGGAAGAAGCGGCATTTTGGCACGTTGCTCATTATGGACATAATGCTCTGTGCCATCCAGTGATTCGATGATGATTGTCCCTTTTAGATGATCTTCTTCAAAAAGTTTAGTGATACTCACATCTTCTGCACACAGATATCCTGCAAAACACAGCATCAAAAGTAATTTTTTAAACATGAACGTCCTTTGTCTTTAACGAAGCCAAAATTATAGCGTTTTGGCGTTACATGTAAACCCAAGAAGTTTGGTTTACCCTGGTGTGCTAGAATGAAAGTAGCTTCGAGTGATTCACGTGCGAAACACGAAGCGAAGGAGAGTAGCATGAAACAGACGTTAGAAGAATTTTTACAAACGCTGAGTGAAAGCAGTGAAACTACGATTGAAAAACTCACACAGATTATCAACAAAATTCGCCCAAAATCCTTCAAAAACTACGAAGAAAGTACCGCCAATATCAAAGCGATGATCGAGCATCTTGAAGCCTTTCCAGAGTTCAGAGAAACACTTTCATATGAATGTAACGAATGGCTTATCAGCGCTAAAATATCTAGCAATATCACCTCCTTGGGCATTCTTTCCAAGCAAGGCTTCAAAGAGGAGATGAGCAGTCGTCTTTACAATAAATTTTTACCACAAGCGCCTAAAAAAGGCGATTTTACCTCTTTGTTTGCCACGCTTTTTCCTCACACAAAAGACCCTTTGTGGGTCAATGCCATCGATGATGCGCTCTGGGCAAAGTTTTGGAGCATACTTTTATACAATGAAACGTTACATGTAAAAACAAAAACGTACCTTTATCATGAGATTGTCTACGCGACTGAGATTTTGGCGATTTGGATTGCTGCTGAAGAGTTTGATGAGCATTATATTCGACTAGATCGTTCGTTATTGACCAAAGACTCTGCGTTTATCGCGTTGCAACGAGAGATCAGCAGTCTCTCATGCATGATTCAAAAGGAAGATCCTAATGCCGAGCTCTCAAGACTTGATTTTCAGCATATCGATGTTTTAATCGCTCAATGTTTCGACCAAGTCAATTTTTTACGCAAACAGTCGCTCAATAAAGGCATTTTAGTCTCGCTCACCTACAACCTTGAGCGCTTAGAGCAAATCATCCAAAGAGCGCAAAAATGTGTACAACTTATCCAAGAATTTGAGACCAATGCCTTCTACGCAACCTTATTACCGCTCTTTAAAGAAGTGGTTGAAAAAAACTGCTCACGCAATTCTTTGCGCGAAGTGCTCAATCAAAACATCAAAATCTTGGCCAAAAGTATCGCGAACAATGCCAGCGAGCACGGCGAGCACTACATAGCTGAAAACACTAAGGAGTACATCGGTATGTTCTTAAGGGCCAGTGGTGCGGGTGTAGTTATCGCACTGATGGCATGGATAAAGATAATAATAATGCACAGTGGTTTTTCGCCCATTATTGAGACTATTTTTGCCAGTTTAAATTACGGATTTGGGTTTGTGCTGATCCATTTTTTGGGCTTTACGGTAGCAACCAAACAACCCGCCATGACTGCCTCAACCTTAGCAAAAGCAGTGGACCTTGCCGATACAAAATACGCTGATCAGCATAAACTTGCAACACTGTTCATACAAGTAAGCAGATCACAATTTGCCGCGGTTGTAGGCAATGTTACGCTTGCTTTGGGTGTTGCCTATTTGATTGGATTTATCTACGCGCAGAACAATATTCCAATTCTATCCCCCCAAGAGCTTCACCACTACACACAAAATTTCAATCCTTTTCCAGGGCTTTTCTACGCCGCTATTACAGGCATTTGGCTCTTTACATCTGGTTTGATTGCAGGTTATTACGACAACCGCGCAAGCTATTTGGACTTGAAAAGCCGGTACATGCATCTTCCCCTGTTAAAAAAGATAACTTCACAGGCCATGAGAGAAAAAATAGCAACTTATTTACACAATAATCATGGCGCGATCATGGGCAATTTTTACTTCGGAATTCTCCTAGGTGTCACCCCTTTTGTTGGGGATATTCTCAACCTTCCACTCGACATAAGGCACGTCGCCTTTTCCTCCGCAAACCTTGGCTACATCGTTGCACAAGGAGAACTCTCTTCCCTTGATTTTTTCATAGGTTTACTGTTTGTCTTGATGATAGGATTGGTCAATCTCAGCGTCAGTTTCGCCCTAGCTCTCAAAGTCTCGCTCAAATCCAGAGATGCTGATTTTGGTAATTTTTTCTCTTTTGTAAAACTCATTTTTCAAGAAGCAAAACGTAATCCACGAGCACTTTTCTTTCCGCCTAAAATAATTGAGGAAGCGTGATAATTTGGGAATAATGCAGTTCTTTTGAGTACAATGGAGTTTTACATGTAAAGTCTAACGCTCACGCTTCGATGGGATTTTTTGGGCCATCAAGGAGAAGTTCATAAAAAGCCAAATCAAGCCATTGACCAAATTTGTACCCTGCTTTGTGAACAATCCCCGCAGAGCTAAAACCTAATTTTGTATGCAGATAAATGCTATTCGCATTGGAAGCATCAATGACTGCAACCAAGGTAGCGTATCCTTTTGCGTTGGCATCTTCGATGATGGTTTCAAGAAGAATTTTTCCAATTCCCTGCTTTCGAAAATCTTTGTGGACATACACCGAATGTTCTATGGTATATTTGTAGGCAGGACTGGATCGAAAAGAACCATAAGTTGCATACCCAACAACCATTCCATCATGCTCATACACCCACAGAGGAAAGCCCTCTTTTTGTTTTTGATGAAACCAATGTTGACGTTCTTCTAATGTTTTTGCCACATAAGTATAGACAGCGGTAGTATTTAAAATTGCGTCATTGTAAATTGCTAAAATTGCTTCCAAATCATTTTCATTGGCAAGACGAATCATTGTTATTTACCTTCTCGTACAGAGAGTTTATCCTGCCAATTGGCATACAAAACAGTTAGAATTATCTTTACATGTAAAACATGCAGGAGCCACTCTGTCGATGGAATCATAGATAAATTTCTTCCAAAGTTTATCGGCAGGTTTGAACTGGGCGAGCTCAGGAAAATGGCACTTCATGTACTTTCCCATCTGCACGCGGTTTTTAAAACCCATCGCTTCATACAGATGGTTCATCTGCAACGACATGGCAGCGATATGGGGTGCTATCACATATTTTGAGTAGCGATTTTTGGCATAACTTTGTAAAAAGACCATCACTTCTCGCTCTAATTTTGTCATTTCAAGTTGAGTGTATCTGCTATCAAAGCTTTCATCTATGGTGATATTCATGCTTGTACCTTATAAATTTTCTTGCGCTCTTTGGATGAGGCTACGTTCATCAATTTGCGGTATTTGGTGATGGTGCGTCTCACCATCTTGATGTTAAAACGTTTTTCAATACGCTCTAAAAGGTCATCGTCTGTCAGTGGTTCACTTTTGTCTTCGTATTCAATCTGTTGATTGATAAAATTTTTGATCTCTGATGAAGAGAGCTCTTTTGTGGCAACAGCATTGGTAAAAAACGATTTGAGTGGGAAAATGCCCTGTTTAGACTCAATATATTTGTTGGAGATCGCGCGTGAAATCGTAGACTCAGCAAAAGAAAGCTCTTCAGCAAGTGTACTCATGTTCAAAGGCTTTAACTCTCCTCCTACAAAAAATGAAAGCTGTCTCTCCACCACTAAAAGAACAATCTTGTAAAGCGTCGTTTTGCGAAGCTCTAGCAGGTTAACGATATCACGAGCTTCTTTAAGCTTTTCTTTGATAGTTTCGCTCTTACTAGAGAAGGGATCGGTTATAAGAATATCGGGATAATAGTCGTTGTTAATGCGTAACCGAATGTCATCGTCAACTTCAACAAAAAAATCAGGGATAATCTGTTTAGGGGTTGCTTGATACTCAATGGCAGGAGGATTGGCAAATTTTTTGATGATCGCTTTAGCCTCTTCAAAGCGCCCGTGTCTGGAAAACTTATCGACTTTTGCCATCTGATCGATCATCTTAAGAACTAAATTATAAAGTTCATCGTCAATGTCATCGCTGAGTGCATCGAGCTGAAAAACAAAGGATTCGTGACTCTCTAAAGAACCTATACCATAGGGTTCTAGCTTTGAAAAGCGCTGGCGAATACGCTCAACATACTCCGTATAAACACCACAGGTTTGAGCAATCGTTTCTATATCGCCATCAAAATAGCCCTCATCATTGATATCGCAAAGAATTTCATGAGCAACTTTTTGAGAAATAGGTGTAGGGAAAAGGGGTGGTACAATTTGTTCGATGATTTTTTCATGTAAAGATTCGCTTCCAAGAACCAACTCTTCAACAATGCCATGGCTTGAACCTAGGTTTTGCTCAAAAGGACGTTTTACTTCTAAAAAGGGATTTTCGTACGATAAAGTTTCTAGGTGTGTACTCAACTCTTGAAGAGGGAGTTGTAACAATGGGAGCCAAAGTTTGAGCGAGAGATTTAAACTCTGCTTCTGTTTGAATTCTAGGTTGATACTTTTCATGCGTAAATTATGCCCAAAGCTATGTTTGTTTTAGGCATAATCGTTGCTTAATTTTTAACCCATTTAAAAGAGTTTTTCTGAAAAAATCTTTTAAAATGCCACTTGACCCAGAGGACAAGAGGCAGAAAATCTTAGTATTTAATACGAACAACACCGTTTGGTTTGTCAATTTTCATTTGACATGCAAGACGTGTATTTGGAGTACAGGTTCCAAAACAAATCTCTTTAAGAACTTTAACTTCTTTCTCATTTTTTGGGGATAAAAATTCCATACCTTGAACAATTTCAACAGCACATGTGCCACATTGTCCGTCACGACAGCCAAAAGGTAGTGCACTACCGCTTGCTTCTACAACATCTTGAATGGTTGCGCCTGGTTTTACGTTGATTGCTAAAAAATCGTTAATAATTTCTACTCTTGTTGTCATACGTGGTCCTTTACTTTTTAAATGGTTTAATTAAAACATCACCCTTAATCATCATCATTGAAGCGATGCGTACTTTTGGGCTTACAGTAAACTGTTGGCAAATATCAGCGTCTTCTTGGCTAATTGCACCAAGTTTTACAAGTTCATCAAGCTCTTCGTCTTCCATGTAACTTGTAGGTTCTTCTTCACTAATACTCTCAACACTGATCAAACATGTTGAATGGTCTTTACTATCAAAAGTGATAGGAATCCCCTTTTCTTTTGCTAAACGAACGACTGGCTCGCCTATTTTGGCATCATAGATACCATCTTTTTCTACATCGAAATGCATAAAAATTACTTTTGCCACGATTTTTCCTCCTTACTAAGATTTGGTGTTACGACACTACTTTTTATAATGATCTATCATCCATTCTGTCTCTTCGGCTTCAAGATCACGGTAAGGTTCCATCGCTTCAAGCTCATGTTCCCTGCACCCAATAACTTCAATAACGGCTTCTGCATCTAAAAAATGTACTTCATACACACGAATGACTTGTAAAAACTCACCCATACTGCGAATATATCCAACTGAACCTTTTTTAATCATTACGTCGCCAATTTTAAGATACGGATAGGTACCGTCATTTTTGACATCTTCTAGAAGTTTTACTTTTTGACCCAAAAAAAACTTTGCTTTGGCTTCGTCTTTACCTGAAAGTTTTGCCATCACGTTGTTATGTAAAACAACTTCTTCACTAGCAGGCACAATTTCCTCCTTCAGATGGAGTACCACATGATGCGCAGCCTTTTTTACCATCTTCAAGCATACCCCATACTTCAGCAGCACTTGGGGAATGGCCATGTTTATAGTCCATATAGACGCGAATCAAGGCAAACTTTAAAAAATCCATCAAGTATTTTTCATTGCCATTAAAGTTTTCAAACCCTTTTTTAATGAGGGTCCCGTACTCTTTCATAATATGAAAACGCTTGACTTCAACAATATGTTCATCAAACTCAACACCAAAAAAGATAAAAAAATCTTCAGCATCTTTTAATTTATAAAATTGATCTAGCGTTTTCATTTTATGTCCTTTATCCTTAATATTTTATACATCTCAACTCAAAAGCGCATTATGAATATGTTTTAAGCTCTCAAGTGTGTTGAAATGAATTATAATTCGCTTTGTAACTGCTCTATCCAGTTTTCAATACGCTCACTTGTTTTCTCTTTTTCATTGATATTATCAATGGCTAAACCACAGAGTTTACCATCAACTTCTGCCAAAGATGCTGTATAGTTGTAACCATCTTTATCAACAAAACCGATGACTTTTGCACCTGCTTTGGTAAAGATTTGATTGAACTTACCAAGAGCTGAACAAAAATGTTCGCCATGCGTTTTACTATCGCCTGCGCCAAAAAAAGCAACTTTTTTACCTGCAAAGCTAATGTTATCCGAAGTAATTTCAAACAGTGGATCAACCCAACTAAAATGCACATCCCCTTGTCCCCATGTCGAGGTTCCAATAAAAAGCGTATCGTAATTGTCGAATTGCTCAACGCTGTCAAAATCATCTTCCATTAAGATACAATCATCATCTTCAAGCTCATATGCCTCTTTTAAAGCATCCGCTACCAATGTCGTATTACCACCTGCACTTGCGTAAAATATACCAACCTTTGCCATGTTCTATCCTGATTATTTTTTATGAGTTTCGTAAATTTCGATGGCATCTTTTAACATTTTGCCACCCTCTTTAATGAGATCATCATAGGTTCTAAAACTGTAACGATGTGCATCTTTAAAAAATTTGTTGGTCACAACAATTTTTTCTGCTAACACGACTGCACGGCCAAAACCTTCATGACTCATCTCCATAACAACTGAGCACATAATATTTGTTTTAAGCTCAAAAGCGAGCGCAATAGATTGAAAAATTAAACGAATATCTTGAATTTGCATTTCATCAATATCTGCGATAATAGGAATGTTTTTAAGTGCATCTTTACTTTTGATATACTTTTCACCCAGCACTTCTTCATCACTCTTTTTTGCCCATGTACCAAACTGATCTAGCGCTCTGATCTGTGAGGTCAGCGTTTCGATGAATAACTTTTCAAGCTCATTCATAACATTATCCTCTTGCTTCTAAGATTTTTTTAATAAAGGGTGGAGGATTGGTTGCAATCATCGTTTGAAGCTTGTTAAGCTCTGTTTCAATACTGACAACCTCTTTGTATTTGATAGGGAAGATTCTACTGTTGACAACTTTCGCAGCAGCAGCAGGTCCAATTTCGATACAATACATAATGTCAACATGTTCATTTTGTAAAAGCTCAACTCGACCTTCTGTTCGCTCTTCACCTGTTGGAACTACTTGAGAGAGTGAAAACCCCTCAGCACCAACGTCATACACGGCAAATTGCTCTCCAGAGCCAAAATGGGCATCAATGTTTTTAAGATCGTTTGTAAAAAACGCTACCTTGACCATCTTTTCATCCTCCTTATCGTTAACGTTATTCATTCATTTACAAGAAGTGTTCCGTAGGATGGATACCTATTTTAAAGTGCGTTTTTCTCTACAATTAAGTAACGTTCAATCTTTAAAGGATCCAAAACAGAGAGCATTTCAGCTTTTTCTTGACCAATATCCGATTTAACAATGGCTTTTGTCAGGGTATGATGCCCCATCATCGCTTGAGACGTTTCATCCACACAACGTATTGGGACTTCAGGGCTGTCTTGAACCATATCGATGACCAGACCAAATGGTTTTTCTTCACTGCCTTTAAGAACAATAATGTGATGCTCTTCTTTATTGTAAACAATATCGTGTTGAAAGTATTTTGCCAAAGAAGCAACAGGGATTGTTTTATTATTCCATGTAATCATTCCCACATAAATGTCATCACATCCAATCACTTTGGTTACATCTTGCCCTTCGAGTGCTGCATAAATGTGTTGACTCTCTATGGCAAAAAGATTGCCATTCATCCAAAAAGTTGAAAGCTCAACCGTCTTTTCAGAAGCACCCACTCTTGGATAGAGATACTGTTTTTTACTATTTTTTGAAACAACTTCGACACATGCCTCTTGATTGGCAATTTTAATGCAGACAATGGCGGTTACATCATTACAGTAACCATCGCTACATTTGAACTCTCTGTATCCTTGCGATTTTGCTTTGCCAATAATATAATAATCATTTTTGATCAATACCATATTTTCAATGGAGTCACAAAACGAACATCGCTCTCCAATCACAATATCAGGATTCGTTGAAGCAATAACACTATTGGTTTTTGTCTCTATAAAAAGGGCAAAAGAGCGTTCATCAACACCAACAACATCTTTGAGCATCGCTTCAAACTGTGATTCAGCATCAAAAACAATGCCAATGCCGCCTTGTGCCTCTTTAAGACCTTCAATAAACACAGGCGCACTATAGATATACGTGTGTTTTCCATCGTAAAGCTCTGTTTTTTCAAAAGGGCTGACAACATACTCTTTAGAATTTTTAAGTGCTAAGGTTTGTGCGATGTAGTGAGCCCCTATGCGTTTGCCAATGAGATGTGCGTATTTTTCTTGACTCACCGCAATGACACAGCCTTGGTTATCGAACAAAAAGAGATTACTGTACACCGTATAAAGTGCATTAATGGTACCGAGCACTTCAGTCATTTCATGCCCAAACTCTTTGCGAATCGTTGAAAAGTCTTTGTATTTAGCACTAAATGCCTTGATAAACACAGGACTGAGTGCCCACCATCGACAATCATTCGCGCGCTCATAAAGGTTTCGATCCATAATATCAATCGCCAATTTTGCTTTAAACGCAGCCCCATTGATGAAGGAAGCAACAACTGTCCAATTCAAATTGCCGATCGACTCCTCAAACGTCTTTTTTGTTTGAGCACCTGTGCGTGAAATTTCATTTAAAAGTGATTTAGAAAAAGAGTTGTCACCACTTTTTTGGTTAGCAATTTGTACATTACCGTTCCAAATGGTCATATCAAGACGTCTTTGAATCGCTTCTGCTTTGGTCGGAATGCTGGTGAACTCTTCGGAGAAAAGAGAAGAGTGTTTGATAATTCTAATCTGCTCTTCCGTAAAAGGAATATGTGCTTGTATCTGTCCAAAGGCAAAGGATAAAGGCATAAGAGCATGCCCTTTCCAACCCAATCCATAAAAACCTTGATACCCTTTGGTCGCTTGTGTTTTTGCCGTGTATTCACCTCCAGCAAAGGGAACAATATCAAACTGTTTCACTGCTGTTTTTTGGGGAGCATTCAGTGGGTAATGAAAAGGGTCGCTACTGTAAATGGTACGGTCTTTTTCATCTAAAAGAAGAATATCTGCCCATGTCTCATTTTCAATGAGGTTAGAAATAATCACCTGCATCTCATCTAAAAACTTAAACGCCAAGCAAAGTACCGCAAGAGGTGTACCATTTTCATCACACACACGGTAACTGTAAAGCAAACTCTCTTTTTCACTAATAAGTGGATAAATACCAAAACTCTCTACATACTCTTGAGAAGTATGCATCGCTTCATAGATAAAAGCGTTCTCTATCTTTTTGCCAATTTTTTCATCTTTTGTTGAAGCAATCAGTATGCCTTCCATATCAAACAACAAAACATCACTGTAAACACTGTATTTCTCGATGTACTCATGAAAACGGTTTTGAAGTTGGGGCAGTGACTCTTTTTGCTCCTCTACATTTTTGCGTGCAAAGTCACAAATAATGGTATCCATTGCTAAGAATCCAATATCCGCCGTTCGTTCAAAGAGGTTGCGTATTAAAATATCAATCGCTACTTGCGCTTTAGCACCCAGTTCGATGGAGAGTTTTTTCACTGTCTCTTCGGAGAGTCGTTGTAAAAGTTGTTCAGAGAGGTTACTAAACGCTTGTCTGGTTTCAGAAATATCCATACCAATGTTACTCATCTGTCCTAACAATGAGAGTAGGTTCCATCGCTCTGAGAGTTGGTCAAGTGACTTTTGGTAGGCAACAACTTCGGGAATGTAGGCGTTATAGCGTGTAGTGGAATTTTGCTCAGACATAATGATAGACCCTTTTATAAAATAATATAGAGGAAGGCTTCAAAAATTTGGTGCAAAAATTTTTTTTAATGTTATGCAATAAGCATTCCATTAAAATTTATCATACGATTAGATAAAAACAAAGCTATTCTTACGAACCTGCAATGTTTCTTAATCACATTATATAGTATAATGAACACAAAAAAGATACAAAGACTGTAAACTTAATTCTAAGATAAATATCATGCTGTTTTTTTGTTTCTTTTTACCCAATTTTGGAGTTAATATATGTTTATAAGTCCCTTTAAACCGTTGATTGTTATAGCCGTATTGCTTTTTAATATCGCTTTTGCAGATGATCAAAACAGCTCTTTAATCAATGCTGATAAGACTGTCTATGTCAATCTACTCAAAACAATCAAAGAGTCACAAATCTCAAACGATGAAGTTGCTTTACAAAAAGTGCTTCTTGAAAAGCTTATCAACACACAACCCATAGCCATTACTAAACCCATACTAAATTTACCTACAAATAGTGATGAGTATAGTAATCTCTTTAATCATTATAATGATGATTCGCTCAAACAAACAGCGCTTACGAAGAAAATGAAATCTATCACGCTCAAAATCAAAACATTAGAAAAAGAGATTAAAAGTTTAGACAGTAACACCTCTTCCGTTCGTACACTACAACTCCAAAATGCGCTGTATGCAAAATCCTTGCAAGAGTTTAAAGATCAAAGCGATGCACTAGTGCAAGAGATGCCTGCTATTGAAAAGATGTTAAACGAATCATTGAAGAACATTACCTTTGATTCCGAAGCGCAAGCCAAACAAACAGCCAGTAATCTTGAAGAAGCTTCCAAAATACGTACCACAATCGATAATTTTTTAGTTAAAAAAGAGCGTTTTGAACTTCTAGGCGACAACCGCGATAGAGGCGTTTCCGTTGCTGCGATCAGTGTTAAAGAAGATGCGTACACGAAAGCCGTAAGAGCAACGATTACCTCTTTGTTTTTAGAATTTTCCAATGCCTTAAAGTCAAAAAACGAAAAGGCTTTTGCCTTAGAAAAAAGTATGCTTGATCAAGCTGAAATGCTAGATACAACAAATGCCATGAAAGAATCTATCGCATCACTTTTACATTCAATGGAAAAAAAGTACTTTGGTACGATTGATACGATTACAGGCTCGACAACCCAAGAGTTCAAAAATATTTTGAAATCGACATGGGGAATGCTTAGTGAGCCTATTTTTACAGTCAATGGCACGCCTATCACCACCTTAAAACTGATCTTAGCGCTCTTTATTTTTATCGTTGGTGTTTTTGGTGGTGGATTTTATAAAACCAGCATTAAAAAAATTGCTAATAACAGTAAATCGATCAATCTCGCAACACGCACGATTTTAGCCAATATGGGGTATTACGTTATTCTCTTAGTCGCTTTTTTCATTGCCTTAAATGTGTTAGGTATTGATCTTTCTTCGATTGCTCTTGTCGCAGGCGCTCTTTCTGTGGGTATCGGTTTTGGTCTGCAAAATATTGTCTCAAACCTTGTTTCAGGTATTATCTTGATGTTTGAGCGCAGCATTAAAATTGGTGATTTTGTCGAACTCTCTGGAACCGTACGTGGGCATGTCACGGATATTCGCATGCGTTCTACCACGCTTAATACCAACGGCAATATCGATGTCATCGTCCCCAATCGCAACTTTATCGAAGGCAATGTGATTAACTGGACCATGCACGATAAAATAAAACGTTTTGATATCCCTTTTGGCGTTGCGTATGGCACAAAACCTGAACATGTGATTGCTGTCCTTATTGAAGCTGTTGTTAACAGTGGGTATAAAGATATTATCGAGGCGCACGACAAATATACCAACGTCATTATGACAGGCATGGGCAGTAGCAGTGTTGATTTTATGTTACAAGTGTGGATTCATGGGGAAGAAATTTTAGCACCAAGCAAAACAATGTCAAGATTTCTCATTATCATCTACAACACGCTTTATGCACATGGCATCGAAATTCCGTTTCCGCAACACGATTTGCATATTAAAAGCATTGACAAAGAGAGTTCTTTGTCGATTTCTCAGTCGTATAAACCAGATATTCCGGTCGAAGAGAGTGCAGAAGTGTCACACATTTAGCGTTTACATGTAAGGAAAATTCCTTACATGTAAAACGGTTTTATTGCTTATTGAGGTTGTATTGCAAGTAAACGACTTTGGTTTGCAAAAACTCTTCAAGCCCATGTTTTCCATCCGCTCCACCGATACCCGATTTGCGCCATCCCGCATGAAAGCCTTGCATTGCTTCAAAATTCTCGCGATTAATGTACGTCTCTCCAAATTTAATCTCTTTGCACGCACGCATCGCGACATCAAGATTTTGCGTGTAAATCGACGAGGTCAGACCATACTGGCAATCATTGGCTAAGCCAATCACTTCATCAAGCGTATCAAAGCTCATGATCGGAAGCACAGGTCCAAAAATCTCCTCTTGAATCACACCCATCTCTTGTTTGACATCGACCAACACCGTTGGCTCATAGTAGAAACCATCACTGCGAGAGGCGCGTTTGCCGCCCGTTGTGAGCTTTGCTCCTGCTTTGATAGCACTATCGACCAATGCTTGCACATGCGTAATCGCCGCCTCGTTGATAAGTGGTCCCATATCGGCTTTCTCGGTTAAAGGATTGCCATAGGTCGTTGCCGCCATCGCTTTGGTGATCTTGTCGGTAAACTCTTGCGCGATGCTTTTATGCACATAGACGCGCTCAGCGCAGTTACAGACTTGTCCGTTATTGATGACGCGCGAGTTTTTAATTGCTTCAACGGCAAGGTTTATGTCTGCATCACCCATGACAATCGCAGGCGCTTTTCCGCCCAGTTCCAATGAAACTTTCGTAACATTTTTAGCTGCCGCCTCCATGATTTTCACACCCGCGTCTACACTTCCCGTGAAGCTGACGATACCCACTTTTTCATGCCCTGCAAGTGCGTGTCCGACCAGTGAACCAGAACCCGAAACAAGGTTGAAAACACCTTTGGGAAGTCCGATTTGATCGACCAATTTGGCAAATTCAAATGCGTTATTAGGGGTATCAGAACTTGGTTTGATGACAATCGTATTGCCCGTAATGAGTGCTGGAGCGAGCTTTCGTGCAATCAAAAAGAAAGGAAAGTTCCATGGCAAAATCCCTGCTGCCACACCAATAGGAAGTTTGAATAAAAAGATATTTTCATTAGGGCGATCACTTTGAATAATCTCTCCCTCATACCGCCTCGCCCACTCTGCCATGTAGTCGATGTAATCGGCCGTAAAATTGACCTCGACCGTGGCAAGTCCCAATACTTTGCCCTGCTCTTCCGTGATCGTTCGAGCGAGCATTTCGGCATTGTCTCTAATCTTTTGGGCAATCTTTTTCAAATACCCCGCCCGCTCAATCGCAGGAAGTTTTTCCCATGAACGCTGTGCAATATTTGCAGATTCAACGGCCGCATTAACATCCTCTGTTGTGCCTTTTGGAATGTAGGAGATCACCTCTTTTGTGGAAGGATTTATGACGGGAATCGTCTCTTTGGAAGCGATAAACGCACCATTGATATACATCTGATAGACTTTCGTTTCTGCCATGATATGCTCCTTAAATAAGTTTACATGTAAACCTATTCTACTCGCCAAGTATAAACGACTCTCAAAAAAAACATTTCTGTCGCATTTTTAATCTTACATGTAAAGAAAAGAAACACTTAGCCTTAAGCTCTCACCCACTGTGCAATTTGAGCAATGTCCTCAGGTGTCGTTTGACAACAGCCTCCAATGATGCACGCTCCTTTTTGGTACCACGTATACGCCATCTTCCCATACGATGAACTTTTTGAAAGGCCATCCCACGTTTTGGTGAGCGCATTGTAGGTCGATCCACCGTTGGGGTAGACGATGATAGGCTTTGAAGAAACCGCTTTGATCTCGTCGATCAGCGATTCGATGAACTGGGGAGCGGTGCAGTTGATGCCAATCGCAACGATCTGTTTTTGGGTTTCAAGAAACGCAGCACATTCACGTATAGACTCACCACTGTTAATATGCGTACCATCTTTGGCACTAAAACTCACCCACGCGTGCATTGTTGGAAACGCTTCTAAAAGTTTGCATAGTGCCTGGGCTTCGATCAAACAGGGGATCGTCTCACACGCCAAAAGATCGGGCTTTGCCTCAATGAGTGTGGCAAGACGTTTTTGGTGAAAGTCCATCAGTGCTTCCACGCTCAGCCCATAATTTCCCCGAAACTCTGAGCCATCTGCAAGATACGCACCATACGGTCCCACCGAAGCAGCGACCAAAGGCTTGTGTCGTTTTGTGTGGTTTTTTTCATCTGCCCAAAAGCGATCACGTACCGTTTGAGCAATGGTGACGGAGGATTGAATCAGCGCTTTGGCTTCACTTTCACTCAGCCCTCGTTTCATAAAACCTTCAAAGCTGGCTTGGTAACTCGCCGTGGTAATGCAGTCGCTTCCTGCTTCGAGGTAGTCTTTGTGGACTTCGCCAATCGCTTCAGGTTTTTCCATCAAAAATTTAGCCGACCAAAGCGAATCGTTGATGTCGTAGCCTTTGCGCTCTAACTCCGTGCCAAAAGCACCGTCAATAATAAGTACTTTTTGATTGTTTAAAATCGTTTCAATGGGATTCATCGTGTGTCCTGTTTATGCCATTTGTGTGATGACATTCTAGCAAGAAAAGTGCCATCGTATCAGCAAAGAATGCGTGCGATACGATGGAAGTTAAAATTATTTGGCGATATCGTATCCTGCGTCTTTCCACGCATTGATGCCACCAGGCATTCGGTAGACATTTTTATAACCCAATTGTTTAGCCCAGATCGCAGCATTATCAGAACGAGCACAAAGATTAAATCCGCAGTAGAAAACAATTTTAGCATTCATGTCGTTGCCAAGCATCTCTTTGAATTTCGCTTGAGAACCAGAGAGCGAATCTTTGTCCCAATCCCCAGCATGTTTCGCTTCAAACGCAAAATTGAGTGCCGTTGGAATAAATCCATTTTTATAGGCACTTGAAGGCATCGTATCAACAATTTTAACGGCTTCTTTCGTATCAACCATCTTTTTGACATCATCAACAGAAACAAGAGAGTAACCACCAACAACGGTCTCTTTTGCAACTTTAATCGTCACTTTTTCGAGTTCATTCTCTTTCATACCGCCCGCACTTGGTTGTGTACCCGCACAGCCAACTAAAAATGCACTTGTAATCAGTGCAACACACCATAGCTTCATAACACACTCCTAAAAAATGATTTTATCTACGAAGGATGTTAAAACAGAAAGCAAAGAGAAAGTGAGAAGTTTCTGTCAACCCATGACCATGGGCATTTCCTCTATAAATAGTGTCTAACTCTATCATAGAGTAAGAGCTAATGTCAAGAAAATTACTACTCTTTGATCTTATTGGAGGATATGATGATGTGAGAGATATAGGCCAAACTATGACCATGCGTATTATCGGTATCTGCCATAATCCCAAGGGTTGCTTTACCACTTGGGGCGGTACCAAAAATAGTTTTATAGTCAGCAATAACATCGATTTGATGGTATTGCCACACACCTAAACTTTTCTCGCAACTATCAAGGGGAATCATCTTGACTTTATCCGTGTAAGGGCTGACATAACTGAGCGTTCCCATCTCTTTGGACGTCATGATGTAATTGAGCACCGCTTTGGGAGGGTATTCGCCATAAAACAATTTTAAAACGCCATAGAGCATTTTTTCAAACCAATCCGATTGACTGGGGTCATACTCCCACGCAACGTACAGGCGTAAAGGGGCATCGTCACCACTTTTTTGCATAGAATCACCATAAATTTCACAGATAGAAGCTTTCCATTCAAATGCGATGATGGGATATATCTTAGGATCATAACGCCCTTTAAGTCTTAAAGCCGAAGCAGCATCATTGGACTCAAGGATCAACCCCGAGGAAGAAGGTGTATAAGAAGAGAGGCGATCAATTTTTTCAAATTTGACACCCTCCCATGCTGAAAGTGAGTGGAAATGCTCATCAAGCAACACATCACCACTCCAAAGCGTGACTGTAAAAATAAAAAGAAGCACACATTTTTGAAACACAGTCCCGCCTATACGCTAAAATATTTAAAGTAAGACTATCTTAGTGTTCCTTTTCATGGGCTAAAAGGTTATTGAC
>Ga0302286_10000700_pt1 | contig 26594 bp, 22 predicted proteins | sample III_Fen_E2_3_FD_198765 | JGI IMG/M metagenome (GOLD analysis project Ga0302286, IMG submission 198765) | Peat permafrost microbial communities from Stordalen Mire near Abisko, Sweden - III_Fen_E2_3 | ecosystem: Environmental > Terrestrial > Soil > Wetlands > Permafrost | place: Sweden: Abisko...
AAATCATCGACGGGAAAGTGCGAATGGTTAGCGAATTAATGTGCGATGGACTTGGAGCCTGCATAGGTCATTGCCCTATAGGAGCATTAACCATCGAAAAACGCGAAGCTCCAGCTTACGATGAAGTAGAAACCATCAAAGAAATGATTTCAAAAGGTAAAAACACCATCATTGCTCATTTGAAACATTTAAAAGAACATGGCGAGATCAAATTTCTACAAGAAGGAATAACATACCTAACAAGTGTTCAAGACAACCTAACCTTCGATTTGCAAGAAGTTAAAACTGCCGTTCACAATGCTTCAAACCCAAAGTTTATAGAACAAATGAAAGAACCACAAAAACCTCAACCAAAGCAAGAAGCTTGTGGATGTCCCGGGTCTAAATCACAAAGTTTTTCAATGAACATCCCTTCTGCATCGACTCAAGGTTCTTTGGCTTCGCAATTAACTCATTGGCCAGTACAATTGCATTTATTTAATCCAATGGCTCAACATTTTCAAAGTGCCGATATGTTAATTGCAGCCGATTGTGTAGCATTTTCGCTTGGAAATTTCCATCAAAATTACTTAAAAGGGAAAACTCTTGGAATTGCATGTCCAAAACTCGATTCAAACCAAGAAATATATAAAACCAAGGTAATATCACTGATTGACGATGCTCGTATTAATACATTAACGGTTATGATAATGGAAGTTCCCTGTTGTGGAGGATTGCTTCGAATGGCTCAAAGTGCAGTTGCCGAAGCATCACGCAAAATTCCACTAAAATTAGTTATTGTTAGCACCAGAGGTGAAATTTTAAAAGAAGACTGGATTTAAATAATTATGAATTATAAATTTTGAATTTAAAAATGCTTTTTAATTAAAAACTAAAAATTCAAAACTAAAAACTCTCATCATGAATATCGAAGGATTAAAACTCAATACAGGCACAGAACACTCAACCGTGTTCAATTATGCCGACTCAGTTGCTTATCAATCAGGAGCAGTTGTAAGTAAAACAATTGTCAAAAAAGAAACAGGTACAATAACTGTTTTTGCATTTGGCAAAGGACAAGGATTGAGCGAACATTCGGCTCCTTTCGATGCCATAATTCAAATAGTAGATGGGACTGCTGATATTTTTATTAATAAAAAGCCATATACGCTATCGTCGGGGCAAACAATTATTATGCCTGCAAATATTCCACATTCGGTACAATCTGTTTCCGATTTTAAAATGGTATTGACAATGATAAAATAAAAATTAAATGAAACTTTTAGGGTAAAATCGATGTATCATATTCAAATTAAACATAAATTACATGTTTGGAATATACAAGTAGTTTCAACCATTAAAAGTTTACTGACATGAAAGAAGATACCCTTTTAAAGTACATGACATCACGGATTCAAGAAGAAGAACCAATAAAAAAAGAATCAGGTCCTGTTATTACTTTATCACGTGAATATGGATGCTACGCCTCGCATATAGCAAGAATGCTAAATGAAAGACTAACAGAAGCATCGCATAATAAGAACAAAATTAAATGGACAGTAATTAGCAATGAAATATTGCATGAAGCTGCTAAAAGCTTAGATGTTGATCCAAATAAAATCTCTCATTTATTTGGGGCTAACGAAAAACAATTTTTAAGCGACTTACTTGAATCCTTTTCTGCAAAAAAATACATTTCAGATACAGCCATAAAAAAAGCAATTACTGCTATTGTTAGAACGTATGCCGAACAAGGACATGTTATAATTGTTGGTCGTGCTGGTTGTGTAATTACGAAAGGTATTGTAAAATCACTACATGTTCGATTAAACGCTCCAATCGATTGGAGAGTAAGACGTATTGAAGAACGTTTCCAAATAAATGAAGCAGCTGCAAAAAAACAAGTTGCAGAGTTTGATGAAAAACGTAAAGCATTTATGCATCTTTTTAGAGGCGATAAACCCGATACCGAATTATTTGACATAACATTTAATAGAGCTAAGATGACCGAAGAAGAAATCGTTGCATCTATATTCAAAATTGCCGAATCACGACATTTTATTTAGTTCGTATATAATGTGAAATTTTTCGATACGTAAGACTATCAACAATTTTATTTCTCAATAATTCCGAAGGCGTGTTAATCACGCCTTTTATATTTCTATAATCCACAATCTTTTTTGCCGTAAAATATTTAAAATATGGATGCGTTTTCATATCCATAATTCCTGCAGTATTTATATTTATTCTTTTCAACTTAGTTGTATCAACAACAAGAAACCCCTTTATAGAATCTACAATATCAGGGCTTAACCCATAAACTTCATTAAGTTGTTGAATAGAATAAAAGCCACCCACTTTTTCGCGAAACAAAGCAATAGTATGAGCCCTTCCACAAGCTATTAATGGCAATTTCGTTAACTCTTCTTCGGTAGCATTATTCAAATCTACAATTATTTGACGTTTTTCAAAAGGCCTCAATTTCTTGCTTTTCCACACAAATTTGCTCGTGTCAATATGAATATATGGTTTTATCTGTTCATGAATTTCTGGCCTTATTGAATATATCTTGGCAAAATCATTAGCAGTTCTAAAACGACCACCTTTTTCGCGATAACGAATAATTACAGATGCTTGCTTTTCGGACAAGCCCATTTCCATAAATTCGTTTAATGAAGTTGTATTTGGATCGAAATCCACAAAATGAAATTCGTGTTTGGCGTAGTTTTGTTTTTTGTATGTATAAGATGGATATTGTTTCTTGAAATATTTTTTATTGCCTAAAGATGGAATAGATTTTGGGGTTTCAGTCTTCGGTATTGTCAACCAAAAGAAAAATAAAATTGAGATAATGAAAAGAGCAATTATTCCAACTCGTTCTCTTGATGTAAAATGCAAGAAACTCATACATTACATTATAATTTCAACTCTTCGGCAACAGGTTGAATTCGTTTTTTTCGAATAAATAAATCTTTAAACGAGTTAAAACTTTGCGAATACGACAAACCTATTCCTTGTGTATTATCGGCCTTTTTCTGAATATTATCTGAATTTGATCGATTAAATCCCTTTGCACGTAAAGTCCCTTTTTTATTTAGTTTAACCTCAACATTCACATCGCCACCAATTGTGTTTGATTCTGTTGTTGTTGTTGTATTACTCTTTCCAACGGCCGAAAATCCATTAACATTTACAATAACCCTATTTCGAAGCAATTCCGTTGAAATTGCAATTTCCAATTCATCATTTTGTTTCGTCGTTGGCGATCCAAACCGATAATTAATCCCCACATTTAAATCCTTATTTATATTTGAGGCTAAATTACTCAATTGATTAGCAATAACCTCGGTACTGGTTGAACTTAATGAATTTGCTTGTTCCTGTCCAAAACCTGTATTTCGTGGGAAGAAACTATTTAGCACCAGTAACGACATAAATTGTTTATTCTTTTCATCTTCGCTAAGATTATTAAACACCTCTTTTGCTTTCTCTTCGGCATCCTTCATATCAACACTAAAAGCGATATTGGGAGTTAATATTTTATCTGTCAATGTTATTTTACATTCAATAGGTACCCTACGTTTATTATCAAGTGTTGTATCTAAATTATGAAAAGATGTTTTCAATTTATATTTTGCAACAATATCAGCCGTTGCTTCAAAAGCATTGCCCGTCCAAGTTAATTTACTGCCAGGTTCAATAATGAATTTTTTATTGATAATATTACGCATAGTAAATAAATAATCGCCCGAAAAGATTTCATACGTTCCATACATATTAAATTTCCCTTTTGTGTCGATATTCATTAAAATGGCACCGTTACCTTTACTTCGAATGATATCTCCTACCTTTTCATCAAGAATAATTTGAATTTCGGCATCTGGTGTTACATCTAAGTCAAAATTCATGGTAACACCATCGAACGTTGAAACATCGTCCGTCTTTTTAGGCTTTTGATTCTTTGTTTTAAACGTTAAGAACGAATTATTTTCGATAGTTAATTGACTGTTTACCGGAATATTTATAATTGTATTTTGATTCGACCTGGCACTAACATCTATTTGTGTTGAATTTAAATCACCATAGATTTTTGCAACTCCAGTCGCATAAGCCTTGCCATAGAAATAAGGATTGTTGTTCGATTTTGTATCAAGACCTATAAAATTTTTACAGTCTACAACAACATTATATGTCAATGAAGTAAAATTGGGAAATGTCAAATCACCATTTGCAATTCCAGGATTACCTTCGGAATCAAAAACCTGAATATTATCAAACATAACCTTTTGTCCAAGCACATTACATCTGCCCGAAACATTATATCGAGTATTTAAATAATCGACAAATAAACTAGCCTTTTTTATGTCAATATAGCCATGCATATCAGGCTTCGACAACTTTCCTTGAATACGAACTTGTCCATTAAAAAAGCCTTTTAGATCAGAAAAAAAGTCTTTAACAAAAATTGAGACTATGTTAACATTTGCATTATTGACATCTAAGGTAAAATCTATTATATTATCTTCGGGGAAAAAGAATCCTTTTAAGTCAATTGGTTTTATAATACCTCGTTCGGTAAAAACATTTATACCAACACTTTTATTTTCCTCGTCCCATTCACTATTTGCATATAACGAACCATAATCGGTTCCAGCAAAGTAGAAATCAGTAGCTTTAATTTTTGAACGAAAATGAAAATTATTTGGTATTTCAAACAAACTTAAATAACCCGATAAACGACCTTGCATTCCAAGACTTTTCTCTTTTATGAATTTGTTAAAATACTTTAAATCAAAATCGGTTAATCCTAAATATATCGAATCTTTTGGGCTTTGAGAAATAACACCCTCAACAACCAATTTTTGTTTATTATTACTAAAAGAAAAGCCTTTGATTGAAAGCGTTGTATCTATTGTAATAGTGGCTTTACTCATGACCCAAAGTGAATCAGCTACAATAACACTGTTTGGTGCAAGTGTAAACGTAGCTTTCGATTTATTTGTCAATTGGTCTTTTGTTATAACTCCCAAAGTTTTTATAGTACCACGATAAACAGCACTATCGTCTTTAGTCCAATTACAGAATAACGAAATACTATCATTTTTAACTTCTCCATTAAGTGTTACATTTTTAAAACCAACATTAAACACAGGGATATCGAAATTAGTTTTTGAAACGATTCTGTTTCGTTCCGAATGAAGATCAACAACACAATTGCTAATTTTTGTTGAACCAATTAAAACCGACGGAATTGAAGTATTTAACTTAAATAAATGTTGATTTGAAGCATATTTACCTTCTATAACTACCGATTTATTAATTTTAATTTGTGGCAATAGTGTTTTCGATAGTTCACTTAAATCTTTAATTCGAATTGTAAAATCAATATTATCTTCAGCCACAGGACTCGATGAATTTGACTTTAAGACAAGCGATGGCAAATAATATGAAATAGATTGAGGAATATTTTTAATCAGATTTGAAATTTTGAAATCTCCATTAAACCGTGCATCAACCATATCGGAAATAAAAGAATAATCGGAATAATTACCTTTATTAGTAATATCAAGTCGAGCATTATCGACATATGATTGACCTTTTTTATTTTCAAACAACACCGAATCAACAGAAATAAAACCATTCATATTTTCGATTTTATTACCCGTTAAATTCGTTTGTAACTTAAAAGAAATATCTGCAATAGAATCGCCTTTAAAAAAGTTTAAACGATGAAAATTTAAATGACCTACTTGTGCTTTAAAATCAAAAACGGGCAAAGCTTTACTTAAATCGCATTTCCCAGCAAATTTCATATCCAGATTTGGGTCATTAATTGCAATCTTTCCATCATAGGCTTTTGGAGTAATTATCCCATCGAAATCAATATTGACATACAAATATTTATTGAATTCTATTGACGTAATTTTTCCATTCAATTCCGATGATTTATACCCTTTATCATCAAATTTCATATTCATTTTTACATCCATGTCAGTTTTCCCAATTTTCGATGCAGGACCAAGCAATGCTCCAATATTAAATTTATCGGTCGAAAAAGTTCCAGTCAATGTCAATTCTTTTTCTTTCTTTATCTCTTTTATCAAGATGTCTGACGACACATTTCCTAAAGCAGTCGAAATTTTACCAAATGCTACAACATCATTCAAGTAGCCCGAAAAATTTCCGACATATTTAATCCCACCTAATTTTTTTAACATTGGATCAATTGGGATTTTATTCCCTTCAATAAATGGATATAATGGAATTGAGGCAATATCGCTCATTGATGTTTTTAGCTTTTTTGCTTCAATAAAAAAGTATGTATTTTTAATATCTGGTATTCCTGTAATTTCTACATTCCCATCAAATCGAGTTGAATCGAGCAATGTTACCGATGCATTACGAACCACAAAATCGCTTACTGTTCCTTTAAAATAGCCTTTCGCATCTACCATTTGATTCAGCCCTTTCAGTTCTTTCGTAAAACAAGCTATATCTGCCATAGATACATGCGATTTCACAATCCTACAGTTCATTTTTACTTTCGTTAAAAAGTCCGAAAAATCATCAAAACTATCATAATCAAAACTTCCTGCACGTGCATAAACTTCCGATTTGTCGGTATGTAAAACGACATTTTCAAAAGCTATCGTTTTATTAGAAATCAAACAATGTCCATTTATCGACTTTAGTATAAACCCACAACGTTCTTTAAAAGATGCATCAACAACATCAGCTTCGATACTATTATTTTTTAATAAAATATTATCGACCAAACCATTTACATTGGTTACTATCGTATTTTCATAATCAAATACACCTGCATCACTTACAACTCCCGCACGATAAAATGAAAATCCCGCATTTTCAACTTTTAAACTATTAAAGGTTAATTTCCATTTAAATTCCGAAGTATCTTGCGATGTTGACGAAAGCCAATCATCGATATTAGTATTGCCATTTTTATATTGACGTAAATCGAACGTTGCACCATCAAGATGAACACGACCAATTGTTGCAGTTTTTTTCTTAAACGAGATATGATTTAAGCTAGCACTTAACTCTTTAACATAGGCAATTTTCTCGTTATGTAAACTATTTACATGAACATCATGTAACACTAAACGATTGAAAAAGCCAAGACTAACACTACCTACAGTTACATTTGATTTGAATGTCTTTGAAAGTATGGTTGCAAAAAGATTTACTGCACGTGTTTGCACATAGTCCGTTTGTAGCGATGCCCATGCCATGCCAAACAACAAAAGGAAGCAAATTAAAAAGGCTGCTATGCCTATTATAAATCTTTTTATTAATACCCGTAATTTTGACACTCGTAGTAGCTTCATTAATTTCTTTAAAAAAACGTACCTTTGCAAAGGTATTTAAAAAATGCCACAGAATTGCTTATTCATTCTAATAAAACCGTCTTAAATGAACGATACTATTATCCTTGCAATTGAATCATCGTGCGACGATACCTCTGCAGCAATAATTCGAAATGGCATTGTACTTTCAAACGTAATTGCAGGACAAAAAGTACATGAAGAATATGGAGGTGTTGTACCTGAATTAGCATCTCGTTCACATCAGGAAAATATAGTTCCAGTTATTGATTTGGCAATTAAAAATGCGAACATCTCAAAAAAAGATATTTCAGCTATTGGATTTACTCGTGGTCCTGGACTTTTAGGATCACTTCTAATAGGAACATCTTTTGCAAAAGGTTTTGCACTTTCGCTTAACATTCCATTAATTGAAGTAAATCATCTTCAAGCACATGTTTTAGCAAGCTTTATCGAAGAACTTGGTGAAACAATTGAAAAACCTAATTTCCCATTTTTATGCCTATTAGTTTCGGGTGGACATACACAGATAATTGTTGTTAGAGATTATTTAGAAATGGAAATTATTGGTCAAACTATTGATGATGCTGCCGGAGAAGCTTTCGACAAAAGTGCTAAAGTATTAGGACTTCCCTATCCTGGAGGACCAATTATTGACAAAGAAGCAGCAAAAGGAAATGCAAGTGCTTTTACATTAGCTAAACCTCAAATTGCAAATCTTGACTTTAGTTTTAGCGGACTTAAAACATCATTTCTTTATCTTCTTCGCGATAAATCAAAAGTAAATCCCAATTTTGCTCAAGAAAATATTTCTGATTTATGTGCAACTCTTCAAAAATCGATTGTTGATATACTTATTGAAAAACTAGTAAAAGCATCTATTCAAACAGGAATAAAAGAAATCGTTATCGGAGGAGGAGTTTCGGCAAATTCAGGATTACGAAATGCCATTGTAGAAACAGGAACTAAACAAGGTTGGAAAACATATTTACCAAAACTAAAATACACCACAGATAATGCTGCAATGATCGGAATTACTGCTCATTACAAACATCTCAATGGTGACTATTCAAATCAATCGGTAAGTCCATTAGCTCGTTTTTAAAAAAACACAAAAAAGCATTTTACTTTTAATAGAAAAAATTGTAAATTAGCGAGCAAATAAGTAGTGTTAGAAATACAATTATATCGAATGATGAAGCCATTTAAGATAGAGCCAACAAATGTTTCACCCAAGATATTTTATGATATAAAAAAACATCATTTTGAAATTGGTGGTTTCTCTAGAATGGAGAATGTTCGTGCTTTCTATCAAGATTTTTTTGATTGGTTTGATAAAAATAAAGCTGAAATACTTTCTACGATTAATCCTTCAACAAAACTTCATATTGAACTTCATTTAATCTATTTCAATTCTGCATCATTAAAATGCTTTCTCGATATACTTCTTCAATTTAAAAAACTCTATTCTACAAACGATGGAAAAGGATCGTTATACAATATCGAAGTTTTTTGGTATTTTGAAGAAGGTGATGAAGATATGATTGAAGTAGGTGAAGACTATTCTGATGTTATTGAAATTCCATTTACATTTGTTGAGTCAAAATCAAAGTAGCGAAATCGAATGTTCGGAAGAAAACCTAAAAGCATATTAACGTTTAAAAGCGATACCATTAATTACGATCAGGTTAGTGATTTACTTGCAAAACTATGGCAACTTTTGGAAGAAAAAGGATTAGAAAATGCAGAAGTAAAACAAATATATTCAGTTGTAACAGAAATGCTTGAAAACATTTATCGTTATTCCGACACAATTAAAACAAAAGATAATGACAGTTTGATGCTATCTGTATTCGAAACAAAATCAAAACACTATCAAATAGTATTAAGAAATCCAGCAGAAACAGATAAAGCTACTAAGCTTAAAGAAAAAATTGAATTTGTTAATAGTTTAACAAAAATTGGCCTGAAAAAATTATATCAATATGAAATTGTTCGTCGAAAAGATGAAAATCATTCAGGTGCAGGTTTAGGTTTGATAATTATTGCAAGGAAAACTATTGAACCACTTAAAATTGAATTACAAAAATTTAACGATAATATAACATTAATAACTTTGACTGCATTTATGCAAATATAAAGGAACAAAGACATGACAAAAATCACTATCATTCCAACAAAACAAACACCTGAAATTAATTTTAATTTCGATACTTGTGAATTTTTAATTTCAGGCTGTTCAAGACCCGAAGATGTCGAATTATTCTATAGGCCAGTCATTAAAAAGATTGAAGAAAACAAGGCCTTATTATTAGCAAATCCCAATAAGCTAAAAATTAAAATCCATATTTTATATTTCAATTCTTCGTCATTAAAATTTCTGTTAGAATTACTCCGAATGGTCATTTCAGTTAAAACCACAGACGGGATTGAAATACATTGGGTATTTGACAAAGACGACGAAGATGTTGAAGAGGTTGGACACGAATTCGCTGAAGCATTAAATCTATCATTTACATTTTCTGAAAATCAATAAGACATATGAATATATTCAAATTAATTGAACATTTTTTATTAAAAGGTTTTTTCGAAATAGGATTAAGCCCTAATTATTATGAATTAGTTAGTGTAATTATTATAATGACAATTCTCATTATAGTAAGTTGGATTGCTGATTTTATTACTAAAAACACAATATTAACAACTATATCGATTTTATCAAAAAAGACAGAAACGGTTTGGGACGACATTTTAGTTGAGAAAAAAGTTTTTCATCGTGCTGCACGTTTAGCTCCAGCATTAACCTTCTTTTTAGCTTCTCCTTATGCCTTTTATAAATACCCTGATATGGCTCATATTATTCAGGTTATTTCAAAATCAATGATGGTATTTATTATTGCTCGAGTTATTGATGCTTTTTTAAATGCGTCTCATACAATTTACGATTTAGGTCCAAATGCAAAACAAAAACCAATAAAAGGTTACATACAAGTAGTAAAGATCATTGTTTATTTTGTATGTACGATCCTTGTATTATCTATAGTTTTCAACAAGTCTCTTGTATATTTCTTTAGTGGTTTAGGAGCGTTAGCAGCTGTTTTACTTTTAGTATTTAAAGACACAATCTTAGGATTAGTTGCCAGTGTTCAGCTTTCATCAAACAATATGATAAAAATTGGAGATTGGATAACCTTCAACAAATACAATGCAGATGGAAATGTTGTTGAAATTTCACTACATACAGTTAAAGTTCAAAATTTCGACAAAACAATTGTTACTATTCCTACTTATGCTTTAATCTCTGAAGCTTTCCAAAACTGGAGAGGAATGGAAGAGTCGGCTGGTCGTCGGTTTAAACGTTTATTACTTTTTGACACAAGAAGTGTTAAATTTTGTGATGAAAGTTTAATTAAAAAATTAAATGCAGAACCTGTTTTATCCTATTTTTTAAAGATTCATGGAGAAGAAATTGCATTACAATTTTCAAAAAAAGATCAACTTATTCAACTTACTAACATGGGTATTTTTAGAATGTATGCTGAACATATTTTACATAATCACTCACAGATTAATCAAGATTTGTCGCATTTTGTAAAACATGGCATTTTAAATGAAAATGGACTTAGTATGGAAATTACATCATTCTCGCGTGAAAAAACTTCTATTCCATTTGAAAAGCTACAGTCTGAACTTGTTGAACATCTTTTAGCTATTGCAATTACATTTGAATTAACGATATTCCAAAAACCATCGGGGCATGATATGAGAGCTTTGTAAAATGTTAATTATTTTTAATAGAAACTACCTAATTTGTATACGTAAATAATTATTTTTTTATATTTTTGTTAAAACATCGTTAAAGCGTAAAAGACATTATAATTTGAAATAAATACTTGAACACATGGAAAATATAATTATAGAAGGAACACCAAAAACACCTACTGTTAATTTCAATTATGAAAAAGGTTTAATTGAAATAAAAGGAAGATCGATTCCTGAAAACTCAATTGAGTTCTACAAATCGATGGTTGATTGGTTAGAAAAGTACGCAGAAAAACCACAAAAGAAAACGGAAGTAAATATTCAACTCGAATATTTCAATACGAGTTCATCAAAATGTATATTAGATGTTTTCAAAAAAATTGAAACTATATATAAAGCTGATAATGAAGTAATCATTAATTGGTTTTATGAAGAAGATGATGAAGATATGCTAGAAGCTGGCGAAGATTATCAATCAATCATTAGAGTTCCATTTAAAATGGTTGAATTAGAAGAATAATAAAACATAAAATAGAAAAGAGGTTTAAAACACCTCTTTTTTTTGCTCTTAATTTTCCTTTAAGACCGTGGATAATCACAAAAAAGGCCACTATCTCTAGCAGCCTTCTAATTATCGTTTTGAAAGAATAATTACACTTTCATAATTTCATCTTCTTTTGACTTAGCAACCTCATCAACATTTTTAATTGCTTGATCGGTCATTTTTTGGATAGCCAATTCTGTATCTTTATATACATCTTCAGCTAAACCATCTTTCTTTAATTTCTTTAAATCCTCATTTACATCACGACGGATATTTCTAATAGCAACTTTTGAATTTTCAGCTTCTGACTTAACTGTCTTAACCATTTCTTTTCTTCTGTCTTCAGTCAATGGAGGTAATGAAATTCTAATCATCATACCATCGTTAATTGGTGTAAAACCAAGATTCGCACCCATAATTGCCTTTTCGATTACGTCGATAGTCTTCTTTTCCCAAGGTTGAATTAATATCGTTTTTGCATCGGGAGTATTAATGTTTGCAACTTGGCTGATTGCTACCATGTTTCCATAATAATCAACTTTTACGCCTTCTAACATTGCTGGTGTAGCTTTTCCTGCTCTGATTTTTTGTAAATCTTTCTCAAGTCTTTGAATTGGACCAGTCATTTTTTCACTAGTCAATTTGAGTAATGCTTGCCTTTTTTCTTCCATAGTTTGGATTAATAATTAATTTCAAATGCAAAAATATATAAAACTTCGATGAATCAGAAATTATTTTAATGTCCTAAGTCAGAAATAAACTTAATTCTAATCAATCGTATTTCATCTTCGGTAAAATAGTCTTCTCCTAAATCGGCCAATGCATCTTCAATTGATTCATTCGACGCTTCTCTAAAATAGTCATAAATTTCATCTTGATGTTCTTGATCCATCAAGGTATTTATATAATAATCGATATTTAATTTTGTTCCCGAATTTACTATCGACTCAATTTCATCAAGCAAATCTCGAGTATCAATACCTTTTGACTGTGCCAACACATTTAACGGCACTTTTCTGTCAACCGATTGAATAATCTGAACCTTAAGTCCCGATTTATTAACAACCGATTTTACAATCATATCTTGAGGTCGAATTATTTCATTATCGGTAACATATTGTTTTATCAAATCAATAAATTCTTTACCATAACGCTGAGCTTTCCCTTGTCCAACACCTGTAATCTTCGTTAGTTCATCAATTGTGATTGGATACTGAATAGCCATATCTTCAATCGATGGATCTTGAAAAATAACAAATGGAGGAATTCCCAATCGTTTAGATACTTTTCGACGTAAATCTTTAAGCATGTTAACCAACAGGGGATCGACCGAAGCAGTACCTCCTACTTCAAGATTATCTTCATCAAAATTATCGTAATCATGATCGGCAGTTACAAGGAATGAGTATGGTGTTTTTAAATATTGATACCCCTTCTCAGTCATTTTCAATAAGCCATAATTCTCGATATCTTTATCAATCATACGAGCTATCAACATTTGACGCAAAATAGCACTCCAATGTTTTATTTCTTTATCTCGTCCTATTCCAAACAAAGGCAGTCTATCATGTTGATATGTTTTTACGTCGCTCGTAAGCTTTCCATTTAAAACATTACAGACATGAGCTGCAGCAAATTTTTCTTGAACTTCAATTATGACTTCTAACGCTTTTATGATATCATCTTTGGCTTCTACTTTTTTCTTAGGTTTTAAACAGTTGTTACAGTTTCCACAATCTTCATGAAGTTCTTCTCCAAAGTAAGCCAATAATTGTTTAACTCTACAAACCGAAGATTCAGCAAAAGCAACAGTTTCAAGCAATAATTGTTTCCCAATTTCTTGTTCCGAAACTGGCTTTCCTTGCATAAACTTTTCGAGCTTTTGAATATCCTCATAGCTATAAAAAGCGATACAATTCCCTTCACCGCCATCACGGCCACCACGGCCTGTTTCTTGATAGTAGCCTTCCAAACTTTTAGGCATATCATGATGAAAAACGTAACGGACATCGGGCTTATCAATTCCCATTCCAAATGCTATTGTTGCTACAATAACATCTGCTTGTTCCATTAAGAACATATCTTGATTATTTGCACGTGTTGGAGCATCCATTCCTGCATGATATGGCAAAGCTTTAATGCCGTTTACTTGCAAAACTTCGGCCAATTCTTCAACCTTTTTCCTGCTCAAGCAATACACAATTGCCGATTTGCCAGGATTTGCTAAAAGTATTTTTATTATTTCTTTTGGTGCATCTATTTTAGGGCGTACTTCATAATACAAATTAGTACGACGGAACGATGATTTAAAAACCTTAGCATCGAGCATTCCAAGAGTCTTTTGGATATCATGTTGTACTTTGGGAGTTGCTGTTGCTGTTAATGCTATTATTGGAGCGTTTCCAATCTTTTCAATGATTGGTTTTATTCGTCGATATTCTGGTCTAAAATCATGCCCCCATTCCGAAATACAATGAGCTTCATCAATTGCATAAAACGAAATTTTTATCTGTTTTAAAAATTCAACATTTTCTTCTTTAGTCAGTGATTCAGGAGCAACGTACAGTAACCTCGTTTTTTTTGCTAAGACATCATCCTTTACTAACTGAATTTCAGCTTTACTTAGTGAAGAATTTAAAAAATGGGCAATACTATTATTTGTACTAAATCCTCGCATTGAATCTACTTGATTTTTCATCAATGCTATTAGTGGAGAAATAATAATTGCCGTATCATTCATTAAAAGTGCAGGCAATTGATAACAAAGTGATTTTCCTCCTCCAGTTGGCATCAGTACGAATGTATCATTCCCTCCCATTAGATTCTTAATAACTTCTTCTTGAAGTCCTTTAAATGAATCAAATCCAAATTGTTCTTTTAAACAGTCGTATACCTGTTTGTCTAAATTGCTCATGAAAATTTTAAATATTTTTGTATTTAAATATACAAAGAATTTTCTTTTCTATAATATTTTAGACGGTATAAAACAAATTTATTTTCTCGATTTTATACAATCAATTGAAAATGAGTTATTGCAATTCACATTATTAAAAACGAATAATGAATCTAATTTAACATTCAATTTACTCTTCGAAACAAATGACTAAAATCAACATTAATTGATATATAGTATACACTCATTCAAACTAACTGTTTATACTTAAAAATATTTAACAACAAGATTATGTAGCACTTAAAGACATTACAAAAAATCTCACAGAAAAATATAGTAGTATGTATTGCATACTACTATATTTTTTCCATATCTTTGTACAACATTAATAATAAATCCAATGATTGCTGAAAATGCACAATCGCAAATGCGAAAAGGAGTGCTCGAATTTTGTATTCTTTCATTATTATCGAATGGTGATATGTATGCTTCAGATATAATTCAAGAACTAAAGAAAGCACAACTAATCGTTGTTGAAGGGACTCTATATCCTCTTTTGACGCGTCAAAAAAATGCAGGCTTACTTTGCTATAGATGGGAAGAGTCAACACAAGGACCTCCACGTAAATATTATAGTCTTACTTCTGAAGGTCAAATGTACTTAGAATCGTTAAGAACAGCTTGGAATGAGATTGTAATTACAGTAGAACAAATCACTAAAATCAAACCTCACTAAATACAAATATTATGAAAAAGACAGTTTCAATAAACCTGAATGGACAAGTTTTCGTTATTGACGAAGATGCTTTTAATGAACTAAATACATATCTTGATGCTATTGCTAATCGTTTTAAAAATACGGAAGAAAGTGCTGAAATTATTTCAGACATTGAAGCTCGAATAGCGGAACTATTCTCAGAATTTATTTCGGCATCTAAACAATCGATTACTATAGTTGATGTGTTTAAAGTTATAGGTATTTTGGGGAAACCTAATGAATTTGGAGAAGAGTTTCAGGAACAAAATAGACAATCATATGAAACTCATGACGAAAATTACAAAAAAAGTTTATATCGCGATCCCGATAATAGAATAATTGGTGGTGTTGCAGCGGGCATTGCAGCTTGGATGAATATAGATCCAGTAATAATGAGAGTATTATTTGTCGTTTCGTTTTTTGTATTTGGACCACTTTTATATTTTATACTTTGGATAATAATTCCGTTGGCACGAACACCCTCACAACGACTTGAAATGCGTGGTGAAGAGGTAAACTTAAATAATATTGAACGAATTATTAGAGAAGAGTTTCAACAAGTTAAAAACAGTTTGAAAAACCTAAAAAAAAAAGAAAACAGGCGAAGAATAGAGCATGAATTTTCAAGTATTTTTGAAGGTGTTGCTAGAATATTCCATTTGTTTGGTAAAATTATTTTAGGATTTTTTGTTGCAATTTTCATGTTTATTTTCATGATTTTCATTGGAATAATGACTCATATTATTCCTTTTGATTTTCTAACAACTCATTGTAATTCAACTGCTCCAATCTCGAACATTTTTCATGTATTTATTTCCCAATCATCAAGCATTTTATTATTTTGGGGTATATTTTTATTTGTAGGAACAATTCTACTATCAATAATTATTAATCTTGTAAAAATAATTACGGGGAACTACAGAAGTTGGTGGTTACTTAATTCCATTTTCACAGCACTAACGCTAATTGGATTGGCTTTAATAATATATTCAACGGTAAAAGAAGCCACTCATTTTAATGTTAGCACAGAAATTAAACGTCGTAATGACATTTTAATCAACAAAAACGACACACTTAATTTAGTCATTTCAAGTGACCTAATTGATTCTTTTCCAAATGAAAAATCCATATATAAAATTAATGACAATGGTGATTTTTCATTTTCAATTTTATCAAATAAATGTCATTTTAAAAATGGCAAATTATCAATATTTAACAATACAGAATTACATTTTGAACAATCAAAATCAGATTCTACATATATTGAAATAACAAAAAAAGCATGTGGAAACAGCTTAAATGAAGCAGAAGAAAATTGCAACAAAATAAACTTTACATGGAGTATCAACAAAAACACATTGCATATTACCCCACATTTTTTATTAACAAATACAAAATGGAGAAATCAAAAACTTAATGCCGTAATTTTTATCCCATGCGGGAAATTTATAAAAATAGAACAGAATTCTTCAAAACAAATTTGTGATCTTAATGATGGTCAAACGTATATAATGAGAAATGGCAAATTAGAATAAATACAAAGCTAATACTTAATTATAACTCATTTAATTTACTGTTTTTTCTTCCATAAAAGAAATAAATAAGTATACCTATTGCCATCCAAATTATCAAACGCCACCATGTATCTGCAGGCAATGAAGCCATTTGAACAAAACAAATACCGGCTCCAAGTATTGGAACTAAAGGAACCCATGGTGTTTTAAATGAACGTGCAACATCGGGACGAGTTTTTCTTAAAATAATTACACTAATACATACCACAACAAAAGCGAACAATGTACCGATTGACACCAGCTCTCCAAGAATATTTATTGGAAATAATCCGGCAACAATTGCTGCTACAGTACCTGTTATTATTGTGGTAATATAAGGTGTTTGAAAACGAGAATGAACTTTCGAAAAGCTTTTAGGAAGTAAACCATCTTTCGACATTGCAAAGAATATACGAGGTTGCCCCATCAACATGACTAAAACAACAGAACTTAAACCTGCAATTGCCCCCATTTTAACTAATGGATTGAGCCATCGTAAACTTTGAGCAACACTATCAATTGCTAGGGCTATTGGTGCAGCTACATTTAATTTTGAATAATGAACCATTCCTGTCAAAACTAAAGCAACAGCAATATATAAAAGAGTACAAACAACTAACGAAACCAAAATCCCAATAGGCATATCTCGTTGAGGATTTTTCGATTCTTGTGCAGCTGTTGAAACCGCATCAAAACCGATGTATGCAAAGAAAATAACTCCCGAACCCGTCAAAATCCCACTCCAGCCAAAATGACCAAAAGTTCCAGTGTTTTCAGGTATAAATGGAGACCAATTATCAACATTTATATACCACATTCCAAAGAAAATGAACAGAAGAATTACAATCAATTTAAGAACAACAATAACATTATTAAATGATACAGATTCTTTAATTCCAACTACCAATAAAGCTGTTACGACAACGACAACAAAAATTGCTGGGAAGTTTATCCAACTACCTGAAAATCCCCAACCAAGTTCCTTAGAATAAGTCAATGGTGCTTGACTAATCGCCGTTGGAACATTAATATGTAAATCATGAAGAAAACTTACAACATAACCCGACCAACCTACAGCGACAGTGGCCGATGCAAAAAGATATTCAAGAATTAAATCCCATCCTATTAACCAAGCCATAAATTCACCCAGCGATGCGTATGAATAAGTATAGGCACTTCCCGAAATAGGAATCATCGAGGCAAATTCGGCGTAACACAATCCCGCAAAAATACAACCAATACCTGATATTATAAATGAAATAGCCAATGCCGGACCAGCATACAATGCAGCTGCAGAGCCTGTTAACACAAAGATACCTGTTCCAATAATTGCTCCAATTCCTAGTGTAATAAGATTAAAAGAATTGAGAGCTTTTTTAAATCCGTGATCTGCTTTCGACTCAGCAATTAACTGATCGAGGTTTTTACGACGGAATAGATATGCTAATGATTTAGCCATAGTTTTTACGATTCAAATTTGTTACAAACCTATGTTTTTTTTCCAAGATATTAATACGTATGAATGCTGAATTTTGCATTTTAGCTCAACCGAACATCACGTATTCTTAGTTGCAATTTTACATCACCTCTAAATTCATTTTCCTCAACCGTATAACAGATATCAAATGTCGACTGTTTTAACGTTTCAGCTGTATTGCCAAATCCAAAACCAATTGCATCAAACATAACTGAAGAATCTGACGATTTAACCATCATTTTTAAATGCGAACCATCATTTCCAATTGTTCGAATTGTTTGATTTCCAACTATCCCAGAAGTTACAAAAACCGGTGTCATATTTCCAGGGCCAAATGGTTCAAATTGTTTGAGAATCCGATAAAATTTTGGTGTAATTGCATCAATATTCAAAGTTGAATCTATTTTTATTTTAGGAATAAGCATTTCCGGTTTAATTGAAGAACTTACCACTTCCTCAAATCGAATTTTAAAGAAATGAAATTGTTCTTTTTTCATAGTTAGACCAGCTGCGTACATGTGTCCACCAAAATTTTCAAGTAAATCTGCACATTTTTCCAATGCAGCATACAAATCAAATCCATCAACCGAACGAGCAGAACCAGTGACTTTTCCATTTGCTTCGGTTAATACAATTGTTGGTCGATAATACACTTCGGTAATTCGTGAAGCTACGATTCCAACAACACCTTTATGCCATTCGGGAGAAAATACCACATTTGTAGTTTTCAATTCCTGATTGGGTTCACCGGCAATCATCGCGAGTGCCTCAACAGTCATGGATTTATCTAAATCTTTTCTAAATTCATTATTATCATTCACTTCTTTAACAATTTCCATTACTAAAGAAGAATCTTGACAAGTCAATAATTCAACAGCCAAACGACCTGAACCAATTCGACCAGCAGCATTTATTCGGGGACCAATTTTAAAAACAATATCACTAACTGATAGCGAATTCCCTTCAATTTGAGATATTCGTTTTATCGCATCAATTCCTAGGCTAGGTTTTTCAATTATTTGCTTAATCCCATAATAGGTCATTATGCGATTCTCCCCCACTATTTTCACAATGTCAGAAGCTATACTTACAGCTACAATATCAAGATATGCATATAATTCGTCTAATGAAATATCTTGATTTTGACAAAATGCTTGAAGTAACTTAAACCCAACTCCACAACCTGATAAATCTTTAAATGGATATGAACAATCGTGTCGTTTGGGATTTAAAACAGCATATGCATTAGGCAAAACATCTCCTTGATTATGATGATCACAAACAATAACATCAACTCCATTTGCTTGAGCATAAGCAATATTAGTATTAGCTTTTATACCACAGTCGAGAGTTATTAATAAGGTAAATGAATGATCAATTGCAAAGTCAATTCCTATTTTCGACACTCCATAGCCTTCTTTATATCTATCGGGAATATAGTAATCGAGTTTCTTTGAATATTTCTGCAAGAACAAATAAAACAAAGAGACTGCTGTAGTGCCATCAACATCGTAATCGCCATAAATAAGAATTTTTTCCTCATTTTTAATTGCACGAATAAGTCGTTCGGTAGCCTTATCCATATCCTTCATTAAAAAAGGATTATGTAGATTTTCTAAAGATGGTCGAAACCACTTTTTCGCATCTTCGAAACTCGAAATTCCACGTTGAACTAATAGCTTTGCAAGAACTTCATCTATTGATAAATCAGTAACTAAACTTTGAACTTTCTCGTCTTCAACAGAATTTTTTACAATCCAATTCTTTTGCATTTGCATTTTTTTACAAAGATATGTGTTCTGATTTTATATAAAAAGAAACCTTTCGAACTTTTTAAGGTAAAAGGACTTGGTTTTAAAATCCATTTTAATTCTGACAATATGAAAAAGTCCCTACTTATTTTAATCTCAATAAGCTTTTCCTTAATTAATAATTGCTTTGCTCAATTTAATTTTGAAGGACGCTCAAGAGTAAGAACAACGATGAATAACATTGAACGCACCAAAGATGAGAAAAAAGATATTTGGTATGTATTAAACAGAAATGAATATTATAAACACGAGGAACATTTATTTGACACCTGTAATATAGCATACTTACACGACACATTGAGCCATATTATGGAAGATCAAGACCAAGCTATTTTAAAGCAAACAGGGGTCGATTATGGTTTTTATCATGGAATGTATTATGTCGTAAGAAAAGAACGAACCAAAGAATTTCATGATGATAAAGATCAATTTATTGCTTATATAGGTTTAGATCTTAATCGATTCAATATCCGAGTTAGCTATAGAGGTTATAATAATCAATATGTTATGGACTATAACATTGAACATCAAAACAAAAAAATGATCTATTTTCGATTATTTACTGATTCATGGACTGATGTTTATGCCATTAACATTCGTGCTGAAATACAAAAGAATAAACTTGTAATTACAAATCAATACAACAAACAAACACTAACATTAACTGTTACTCCTTATGAAGGAGGAATGTCTAAATTCATGCGATCTATTGGATTGAACAAAAAACCATTAAGTGTCTTTTTAGTTCCGCCAGCCGTTAAAAAGAATAAATAGAATTAAGCAACTCCTTGTATAATATTGGTTAAATCAACAAAAGCCTTAACATCAAGTTGCTCAGGTCGTAAATTCAATATTTCCATAGAAAGATGTTCTTGGGGCATTACCGATCGTAACGAATTTCGAAGTGTTTTTCGACGTTGATTAAATGCTAGTTTCACCGTCCTCACAAATGCCTTTTCATCGCAATCGAGTTTTTGAACAGAGTTTCGTATCAAACGAATTACTCCCGATTTAACTTTTGGTGGAGGATTAAAATCATGTTCTTGAACGGTAAATAAATATTCAATATCGAAAAATGCTTGAAGCAATACGCTAATTATTCCATAATCGCGATTTCCTGGACCAGATGCAATTCGCTGAGCAACTTCTTTCTGAAACATCCCAACAACACAAGGTATCTGATCTTTATGATCAAGAACTTTAAACAATATTTGTGTAGATATATTATATGGGAAGTTCCCTATAATCGTAAATTGGCTTTCAAAATAGGTGCTTGGAGAAATTTTTAAGAAATCACCATTAAATATTTGATCTTTAACAAGTATATTATTCTTTAATAAATATGCAACGGACTCATCATCTATCTCAACAACCTTTAAATCCAGTTTTGGATTTTTCACCAAATACTTGGTCAATACGCCCATGCCAGCACCTATCTCTAATGCTGCAGTGGTTTCTGAAGGAAGACTTTCAACTATATTAAAAGCAACATCTTCATTGGTTAGAAAATGTTGTCCAAGGTGTTTCTTTGCTTTTACGTCTGACATGTTATAAATTTTAAGCAAAGTTCTTAATTATTCGTCCATTTCCAAAAATATAGTACTTTTAAGCTTTATTTTACAAGGATTATTTCTTTTAGAAAAACATACTCGCTATAAATTGACAATGATAAGCAACAAAAAACTGAGCATCATTATTCTTAAGGCAATTATCGTAATTGCAACATGGACGTATGTTGGTTACAAAATAGCCGATTTTAAAGATTCATTTAAAACAATTTCTACAATACAATTCTCAACAAAAATGATAATGGGTTTGATTGTCGTACTTATTTTTATGATTATTAATTGGTCAATAGAAGCTCAGAAATGGCGATATTCATTACAAAGCATAACAAAAATATCTTTTATAACAGCTTTTCGAGCAATACTTTCAGGAACTACAATTGGCATTATTTCTCCTAATAGAGCAGGCGAACCTTTTGGACGAGTATCCCAAATCGATGCTCAACATCGTGAATCGGCAATTGGTGCTGGCTTTATTTGTTCAATTGCACAATTTACGGCAACCGTTTTAGCTGGCATTTTAGCTTTACCATTTCTACTTATTCAACTAAATTATTTCTCAAATCAATATTTAGTTTTTGCAATAGCTTTAATAGTAATTGGCATAATTCTTTATTTATATAGTAATATCAACTTCATTGGGAATTTATTAAATCGATTTCCGTTTATAAAAAGATTCGATTCGTTTACTAATCATTTTAAAGAAAGTAAAAGACATGAGTTGATTATCATTTTACTTTATAGCCTAATCCGATATTCGGTTTTTATAATTCAATTTTTTGTAATACTTCGAGTATTTTCAATTGACATTACATTTGCACATACCTGTATTGCTGTTGGGATGGTTTACTTTGTAACTACACTTATTCCAACAACAACGCTTGCCGAGCTTGGTGTAAGATGTAGTAGTTCGGTCTATTTTATTGGATTATATTGCAACAAACCCGTTTTGATTGTTGTTGCATCAATGACATTGTGGATTATTAATATTTCAATTCCTGCAATAGCTGGAAGTATTTTTTATTTACCTTGGGTAAAAACTAAATTGGGAAACGAACAAAGAAAGTAGAACCTTTTCCTTCTTCCGATTCGAGCCATACGGCTCCTTTCATTAGTTTAATAATTCCAGCAACAATTGCTAAACCAAGACCATTTCCTTCATACTTGCGTTCGTAACGTTCATCGGCTTGACGAAAACGTTCAAAAATCATATCTTGCATTTCCGATGGAATTCCTATTCCAGTATCAGATATCCAGAGTGTAACATTCTTATTGGGCTCATACGTTCCTCCAATTGCAATACTACCATCTTCAGTAAATTTCACAGCATTCTCAAATAAAATACTTAAAATCTGACGCACTCTAAACATATCGGAACGAACATATAACTCTTGCCCCATTAATGCATTATCTATGCTTATATTAACAGAATCTTTCCCTAATTCAATCCGTTTTTGATTAAATTTATCTTCTATTTCAAGTAATAATTCGCCTAAATCGAAGACATCAAATTTAAGTTTTAAGGTTCCTGAATCAATCTTTGAAATATCAATTATATTTTCAATAATTTTCAATAAATTCAACGAACATTCCTTTATTATTGCAATATAAGACTTATGCTTTTCCGTTATATCTACTTGACCCGCCAGTAAATCTGCAAAACCAATAATTCCATTCATTGGAGTTCTAATTTCATGAGACATGTTTGACAAAAATGCAGATTTTAATTTATCTGATTTCTCAGCATTTTCTTTGGCATCGGTCAATTCTTCACGAATTTTTAACTGCTTTTCATTATTTGTACAAGCAACGATATAAGAAATTGCTCCACCAACTTTATCAATAATTTCAGTTGCATTTACACTTACTGGAATAGATAAACCATACTTTGTTTGCATTTTAATTTCTGTATCTACCAATTTAATATTTTCGCTATTTGGAATAAATACGTGTTTAATTAAGGTTTCATGCTGAGGGATGAAAATCGATTCTATCTTTTTATCTATAATATCGATTTTAGTAAATCCAGTATTTTCACAAAAGGTATTATTGCAATCTAAAACCTTGAAACTAGTTCCAGACACAATTACATACATTACTGTTGATGAATTGAAAAATCTATTAAATTTCAATTCACTATTACGAAGAGCTTGTTCCGCAACTTTTCGTTTCGAGATATTAACCAATTGTTCTATCAAATACAATGGAAAATAATTAATATCTCTAACAATTGAAACTGTAGATAAAACTGTTGTTTGAGTATTATCGCTTAAACAAATATGTTTTTCACATTCAAACGAACTAATTTCATCGTCAATCAATTGTTTTATTTTTACTTGATAGGCACTTCTGTCTTGCTCTGCAATTGTATCAATACATGATGTGTCAATTATTTGTTCGAATGATATCCCTAATAACGAGCAAAAATATTTGTTTGCTGCCATTATCCTCAAATCGGGCGACATCATTATAATACCACCAGGAGAATTTTCGAACAACGCACGAAATAAGCGTTCACTTTCATTTAAGTCATGAACCTTTTGGATATAATGTGTAATGTCTCTAAGAAAAAACAAAAAACCATTTTCTATGGTTTGTCCACCAACGGAAAAGATATATTTCCCTGCTAATAAATTAAAATCTGTAACTGGAGAAACGGCTATTGTTTTTTGATAAGCTTCTAACTGGGGAATTATAGTATTCGATGGATTTAACAAAAAATCACCTAAGCATTTTTCAGCTTTCTTATTTTTATACAAAATAGCATTTTCATCATCTTTTACAATAACAACATCATCTAGCAAGCCAAATAATTGTTCAAACGAATCTAATTGCACCATGAAAACAGTCTAACTCCATTAATTACGAGTGCAATTTACCAAATAAACATATTGAAAATGAAGAGCTATTCTGTTTTTTTTCAACAACTTATTAGTTTGCCGATTTATGATTATAGATACTTACAAAGTAAACTCCAGTAAACACTAATAACATCGAAAAAACTTTGATCCAAGTGAATGAGTCATTTTTAATAAACACGGCTAACATCGATGCTATTAAGGGTTGAAGATAAATATAAACACTAACCGTTGTTGGGTTTACATATTTCAATCCATAAACATTTAAAAGATATGTCAAAAATGTTGCACCAAATACTATAAAGAAAATTGCGCACCAAATTATTGGCCTAATCGCAGCAAAATTGACTTCAAACATAAAGTATCCGCCAAACAAACACATAAAAATTGCACCATAAAAAAACATCCAACGCATTACAGTTATTCCATCATATTTTACCATTAAAGGCTTTGTCCAAACCAAATAAGCAGCGTAGCTAATTGCATTGGCTAAAATTATTATATCACCAATAAATGTTTTATTCGAAATAGAAAATGAGCCATTAGAACTTATCACCATAATAGCACCACTTGCTCCAATAATAATCCCTAAAAACTTTATTAAACTAATTTTGGTTTTAAAATAAAATGCCAAAATAAGAAGAACAAACAATGGACTACTAGTCATTATAATTGAAGCATTGATTGAAGATGTATGACTCAATCCTGCAATTAAAAGAGTTTGGCTTATTGTAACACCAAGCAATCCACCAACTAACATTTTCCACTTATCCGCTTTTTCAATTTTTTGTGGTTTAAACCAATATCCTGACAGCCACAAAAAGAATAAAGCACCAACAGCTCGAATAACAGTTAATGCAAAAGGATTAATGCTTGAAGGGACGACCTCTTTAACTATAAAATAATTAAGCCCATATAGTATATTTGCCAAAAGCAAAGAAATATGTGCTTTTAATTTATTATTCATTCAATTAATTTTCCGCAAAACTAGAAAATTAACAACAACTTTTAAGCACATATCCCACATTTTATAAAACGAATGATTATCTTTGCAACCCAAATAAACAAAGAAATGACGATACTTGACAACATCATAGCTCACAAAAGAGAAGAAGTAGAACGCATCAAAGAACTTATTCCACAAAAGCAGTTGGAACAAAGTAAAATGTTTGAACGCAAGTGTTATTCAGCAACAGAATTTATCAGAAGAGCCGACAAATCGGGAATTATTGCCGAATTTAAACGTATATCTCCTTCTAAAGGAACAATAAACGACAATTCTACTGTTAAAGATGTTACCACTGGGTATGTTACTGCTGGAGCATCATGTTTATCGGTATTAACAGATCAACGTTTTTTTGGAGGATCGAATAGCGATCTAAAAGAAGCACGCTCATTAAATGAAGTACCTATTCTTCGTAAGGATTTTATTATTGATGAATATCAAATTATTGAAGCTAAATCAATTGGTGCCGATTTAATTTTACTAATTGCCGAATGTCTTACGGCAAAAGAAATTCAAAAACTCGCAACTTTAGCTCATTCATTGGGTCTGGAAGTTTTAATGGAATTGAACCATGATGAAGAACTTTCTAAAATTTGCCCTGAATTAAACCTTATAGGAATTAATAATCGCGATCTTACAACATTCAAAGTTGATATGAATCGTTCGATTGAATTAAGCAAACGACTTCCTAATGAATTTTTAAAAGTATCGGAAAGTGGAATTAATAACGCTGCTGATATTTCATTTTTAAAAGAAAATGGGTTTGAAGCATTTTTGATGGGCGAAGCATTTATGAAAACAGCAAATCCAGGATTAGCTTGCAAAGATTTTATTGTTGCTGCAAATTTAATCTAGGCTATTTCTAAAACGTTTTCTAAGATATTTTTATTTGGATCAAATGGCTTAATACTATTTAAGTTAAGTTCATTTACAGCTAATAAGATGAGCTCTTCTTCTGTTAGTATCTCATTGTCTTCTAAATAGAACAATCCAGTTTCAAGCAACGCCTTTCTAGGAATTAACCCTATCAACTCACAACCTAT
>Ga0302286_10000702_pt1 | contig 26584 bp, 32 predicted proteins | sample III_Fen_E2_3_FD_198765 | JGI IMG/M metagenome (GOLD analysis project Ga0302286, IMG submission 198765) | Peat permafrost microbial communities from Stordalen Mire near Abisko, Sweden - III_Fen_E2_3 | ecosystem: Environmental > Terrestrial > Soil > Wetlands > Permafrost | place: Sweden: Abisko...
CCAGGCTTACCCCTGTTACATCCGCCATAACTAGACTGTAAATCCTCACGGAATTTATCAAACTCCTCTTGTGTATTTACCGAACCTTCAACAACCCACATTCCCGGCGGGACTGCGAAGTTATTCAAGCTGTCGATCTGATACTGATATGCGCCAACAGCCAAGCTGAATGCGTGCTGGCAAGCCTCAGCATTACCGTAACCCACAATCGTTGAACCCGCACAGCGGTTGCGTATGTGCAAGATTTGATCCTGTTCAAAGCTCTGATACCTACGGCAACCATAAGGGCGATAGTCGTACTTAGTAATGCCAAACTCATTGGTCACTATGCTGATATACTCGGAGTCTAACGGGGTCAAACTGGTAAGCTGTCCCTGTGAGTCAACACCCTTCAAAACGTAACAGTTACCAATCAAGCCTAGAGACTCAGAAATCACTTTAAAGAATTCCGTCTGTGACCAACCCGGAGCTGGATTTTTCATCAAGTCTAAGAAAGGGTGCTCGTAAATTTCAACAAGTTGTTTCTTGCTGTTCCGTAGATTGATTTTCGCACTGGTGGCAATCTCCTTTTGGACTGACTTGGTAAGGACTCCGTGATTAGTCATCATCTTACCGACTCTACCAGCATCAACGCTTGCGTAAAGGTGGTAAGGAATTGAGCTTAAAGCCGCACTGATTTTTTGATTTGCGGCAAATATATAGCCCTTATGCAATGCCATTAATTTTATGGGGTCGTTGGTAAGTTTCACCTTTTCTGGTAAATGTGGCGTAATGCTTGATACTGTTCCTGAATAAGAACTAACCGCTTTTTCTACAATGTCTGTCTTCTTAAATCTTTTTAACCAATCCATTTTTTACCTCTGTTATTTAAAGTGTTCCGAAAAATAATCTGCTTACGTGTTGTTTGTCTCTGCCTATATCTGCCAAGTGCCATACCGCATATCTACAGGCGTCTATCACGTCCCAATCACGGGTTTTATTTACCCTGCCTGTCTCTGAATTTCTATGCGCCTGTTCTAGCTCTGAAATCAATATTTCGCAGCTTGGGTCTATAATTAATCTATCCTCTGACATAAGGGAATTAATCAACTCAATACTAGCTTCAATATTCTTCACAGAGTTAATGATTTTCCACTGTGCGTTTTCCGCTTCATTCTTAAAAACAGCATTAGCACTATCGTTTACAACATAACCCCCAAAACCGCGATAAGGTTCAAGCCATTGCAAAGCTTCTCTGTGTGTCACTGCCTTTTTATTATGTTCTCCGAAAATGTAAATTCTACCGTCTTTGTCTTTTCCTGCGATTACAAATCCCGCATAGGCTCCACCTCCACCAAGGTCAACACTTGGTACAATTTCAGTACAGTAATCCAAGCTCATAAAGTCTCTGCATTTCTTGACATGACGGGCTTTATCAAAGCGGTTAAAAACGCCGTCAGCGGTGTCTGTCCACTCACCTTTAAGCATTCTCTTTTTTGTATCATCATCAAGTGTTCCTAATCTGTCCGTATATCCGTCTGGTAAATAAGGATTGGTGTCACTAGAAACGCAAATCATTTTGCGAGTTGCTACACGCTCTTGGACATAGTGTTTATATATCCAGTGTCCTTTATGTAGGGGATTTGTAGCACAATAAATCTTATTTCCTAACGGGTGTGGCATACGGGGTCTTATCATCGTTTCGCAATAAGCATCACGGCTAATCTGTGATAATTCTTCAATGAAACATGCGGCACAATTCAGAGATTTAATTTTGCTACTGTCAGCGACACCAAGACACAATATAACGCTTCCATTTGTGAGACTGATAATACCGTTTACTTTGTTGTCTGATTCAATTTCAGAAGGGAACAATAAAGGTTCGCGCCATTCTCCGGTTTTAGTGACTTCACCATATTTCAACAGTCTTACAGTTGACCTCTGCAAATCGGTGTAATTCTGTCTGATAAGAGCAACAGTCGTATTAGGCACTGCTACATATTCCAATAGCTTGACTAAAAGTGCCATTGATTTACCACTACCAGCGCCACCACTAAATAGAACCTCGTTATAACCCTTTTCACCCGATTCAACAAATTCTGTTTGTTTCGGGGTTAAGATTATTTCTGTCTCAATATCACCGGCTCTTAAACGAGATTTTAGACCAGCCTGTAAAAGCTGTTCCTCGAGTTCAATTTGTTCAATCTCTGTGAGTTTTGCCATTAGTAATTAAATATTGATTTTAGGTATTTCTATTTTTACAGGCTTATCGTATGTGTGTCTGATAGTCAGAATATGACGGGCATACACTTGACTTGCTCCGTTCGCTTTAAGCCAAGCTAAGGCACCTTGTAGCTGTGTCTTATCACCGTTACCAGTTGCAACAGCTTCAATAATGGCCATAGCAGATTCTGCTGTCATACCGTCTGATTTTACTTTCTTACTTGTTGCCATAAATCTGCCTCTGTCTGTGATACATCACCGAGATTAGTATCCGCTGTGTGTCACTGCCTGTTTTATCCTCTTTTATCGCTTGTAAAAGGACTTGGTACATTTTGCGAGTCCGTGCCATTTTAATTATGTAATCAATTGTTTTTTGTGGGTCCATTTGATTCCTTATATTTCCTAGCTTCTGTAAACAGGATATAGGGATTAGCCCACACCCTTTGAAACTGTCTCCATTCCCTGTTTGTCTCTCCTGTCTTGTCCCTCCAAAGCATCGCCATAGGATAGAACCCGGCATCAATCGTCTGGTGCATCCTGGCTAATGCCTGGGACATCGTATCTTTCGGCCAACCACAAAGGACATAAGCCCTGAGCGCGTGCGAATTCTCTTTATACCCCGCTTGTCTCAATAGCTTTCCTGCTTCAACCAACGGCTCTAAATCATCTTGGGTGTCATACGCAAAAAACATTTGCTGTGTCTTGATTTTCTTCAACTCTACTGCTTGCCATAGCTTTAATCTCTTTGCTTCTAAACCACCAGTAAACACCGGTTTGTTTTTCTGCCTCTCCAACATGCTTAACACAGATTTAATGTGATCGTCAGAACACGCTAATAAATTGTCATCTAGCACATTCCAACCATCAACAATCGGCAATTCCCTAACCGTGTCCCCTTCCCTCTTCCACACCGAACAGAACCAGCATTTATTAGGGCATCCCCTGCTTGTGATTGTGTAACCGTTTCCGATGTACTGACCGCTGATAAATGCCTCTGACCTCTGTCCAGTTGCTGGTCCTCCAATTGACACAGGGGCAACTACTCGCCATTGATCCGCAAGAGACTCCGCTAAAGGTAAGTCCCATGAGAACGTGACTGAAATATCTATCCTGTCTGCAAAATCAGTCTTCTCTGGCCCAACGCCAATTCTTACTAACTCATCAATTGGGGTTGCTCTTGTCTTATGTGGAAATACTCTCAATATCTTTTCCAATGGTCATCCTCTTGTTAAATGGAAAAGGCGTGATATACGGCAACAAAAGGACAAGCCCGCATAATCACACCTGTAAGATATATAGCGGCTTAAGTATAATACATTTGCTATTCTATATATTTAATTGAATATTCTAATTTAAGACATACGGATTTAATTAAGAATCCCCGTTTAACCGAGATAACTTTATGACAGATACAACAGATATAAATCACCTTTTGACGGATTATGACAAGGCGATTAAACAAATAGCTCTTAAAGTGGCAGGTAAGAACACCTCAATTCTTGCCGACCTAGAACAAGCTGGGAGAAACCACTTTTGTAAACTCATAAAAACCTATGACTCTAAAAAGGGCAGATTTTGGGCATATACCAGTAAAGCCCTTGAACGTAAAATGAGAGAGAGCCACGGCGGGTTAATTACTGTCAGTGATAACAGGCGCAAAAAGGTACAGGATTTTGACACCATCCCCGAACATGCAGACAATCAGCTTTGGTGCAGTGACAAGGACGCTGATACAGCAGAGTCAGAGATTAATATGCAAAATATCCTGTCCAAAATAGAACTTGAAATAGAGTCAATGTCTGAGCCCAATAAAACCGCTTTTAAGTCTTACATTATCAGTCTCGAAAAGGGCCAAAAGGGACACCTTAAAAAGGATCAAAAGTTGATATGGGCGGGTCTGGTTCTAAAATATCGCAATGAGGTAATAGACCTATGGACTTAGGCATTGTATCCAATGTTGCTTTGCAATCGGGTATCCCCGACATAGCAACTCAAACCAACCTCTTGAATCAGTACGATGATAGGATCATTGCAAGGGTTAATCAGATTACTTACTGGAACGATAAAAGCGATTGTTACCAAATCGCCAGACTCGCATTTTTAGAAGCCTGTCAGAAACACAATCCTAAATATGGAAGTCTTTGGACATTTGCCGGGTTAATCATTAATCAGAGGGTACGTAATTTTATGTACCACTATTCGACATCGATAACTTGTCCTTGGGGTAAGACTGTTGAGACTAAATTATTACAGGATATCTTTGGCACAGAAGACAATGAGAAAAAAGAAGCAGAGAAGGTCATGGCGATTAAGAATCTGATAGACACGATGAAAGTTAGAACCTGTCTAATTAAAAACAGATACCAACGTCAAAAGGCATTGGAATATCTAAGCGGAAAAGACATTAACAACAGGCACCTCAGAATACGAGTAAGGAAAGCAATTCTAGCCGTCTGTGAAGACCTAAGACTTGATTACCTTTTGTTACTCTGAGTAGTCCTTAACCGTGTCCGCTGTGCTCTGTATAAATGTTGAAGCCTTATCGATCTGGTGTGTATAGATAGTAGCAAGACCTAAAAGCGTAATGACGATACCAAGGGTGATAATAACGGTTCTCATATCTGCAATAAGAGCCTTATAAAGTTGATTCATTAAACCCTGTGGGGCTTGGGGTACTTCTGTTTTTTTAGCTTCAAGTTCTGCTTCTTCTTTTATGTCTTCCTGCCTCAACATCAACAAGGTATATATACCCTTTGTGATTGTCTGGATGAGTGAGTTCAAAGAATCGTGTGCGGGGCAAGCGTTAGCTGGTCTAGGCGTATTCTGCGCCTTATCCTGAGCTCGTGTTAGTTCTTCCATTGCTTGACCGATAATCTTTATTAACTGTTCTTTCTCGCCCATATAAACCTCTCTTCTAAAATGTTGTTGAATCAAAATATTATCTAGTTTTTGCTAGGCTTCGAAATCGTAATCGATTACCCACCACATACAGGAAATCACAAGCCCTGCCTGTCTCATACCGCTTTCCCCTGTTCCACTGTTTTGGGCAGGGATACTTGACCAAGGCAGTTGATCTGCAAATCCCCAGTCTGTGATAGGACCCATTACCGGGACCGATTTTGAGGTTGCTGTCACGCCTGTAAAAACTTGATCAATAACGTAGTGACCTTCTATCCAGTTGGGATTTCCGAAATTGTAAAAATCGAAGGTGCTAAACAGGGTTGCCATGTTGGCATTATCTATCCTGTAAACCGTCGTTATAGTCTTAGGGTCTGCTGTCATGCCTGTAATGATTTCTGCGGGACTGTAGCAATACCAAACCGTTTGGTCTATTGGGGTTCCTGCCGTATTTTTGCTACGCCAGATTGCAAGCATAGGCTCAGCGGTACTATTTTCAAATGCTGGAACGGACGGGATTAAGGTAGGATCTCCGTATGGCCCTGTGCTGTCGCCAATAGCAATTTTGCGCATATGGTCAATATCCCAAGAGGTGTGGGTTACAACCCTCGTTAAGGCTGAAAGGGCTATCTCCAAATCCTTGAAAAGCCAAGGCCCGGCTAGGTCTTTAGGTTGTATCTTGCCCTTGGTTGTCCAGTTGGAATAATCAGGCCATTCATCAACGGGAGTTTGTCCATTGGGCATTCTATGCCAACCGTGATTACCATTATGCCAGGGCAAGCCAGCAACTGACATAAAGGTTTCTGTGTTTGGAAAGGTTGAAATCAATACGCCGTCTGCAACCTTGTCCAAACCCGCATTGCAAAATCTTGTGCATAACGACTCGATCTCAGCTTGGCAGGTTTGAACAAAGTCGTAGACACTTACCCTGTCAGTGTCAAAGCTTGTGATATGCAACAACTCTTCAAGTGTGCAAGGGGCACCAACTGCCGCAATTCTCTTGTTTAATGCAACGGCGATTTCTTTGGCGATTGCTAGGTCTTGCCAACTGGTATCAACGGTTATAGGGCTAAAGCTCATTACACAAGGTATCCACGGTCGATTGATAATTTACCATCAGCACCAACACCAAGTAACAACTTGTCATCCTCTGTTTCAAACGCTCTAACCGTTGCTTTATCAACAGTCTTAACCAAGATGGTACAGGTAAAAATGCCTGAGTCTGTAATAATATTGTGGGTCACTTCCTCATATCCAAGAGGGATTGAGGGTATCTCTGATGTAGTAACGACAAGCTTGTGTTTATCACTGGAGTCAACGGTGATCCCCGTAACGATTGGTTGAGGATTTGTATAGGTTTGCTCGGTACTGGATATCGTGATGTCACTACCAGCAGGGCCGATATACCTGATAACAAAGCCCTTGCCGTTTAGCTGTAATGGCTTGTCGATTACAATATTGGTGCCGTCACCTCTGATCGTCTCAATGACATTGGCAGTTTTTTCGAGAGTATCGTGTAAAGGAATTTGACACAGAGGCACACCACGATTAAACCTCTTGAACCAACCGAATATATTTTCGCTGTATGACATAGTTTAAGCCTCAACAGGTACTTGATACTCATAAATTTGGAAGACACTGACTTCGACTTCGTACATATGCCCACCAACCCAACGACATTGGGCATTGATACCAGCCATAGGGTTATGCACTGCGGTTTGACAAGCTAATGCTGCGGTTTTGGTCATTCCGACATAAGCATATCTGCCCGTTGTTATGTCGTTTAGGATTTGACACCATACACCTTGTAGGGCGTGATATCCGATTGACACCGTGTAAGTAGTAAGGGGTTCATACTCTTGTTTGTTGGTGTCGCTATATTGTGTAATTAGAGCCATTTTATAACCCTCCGGATTCGGACGTTGCAGCCTTGATGGTTTTAGCAATTTCTTCCGTTGCTTTAGCAATCCGTTCCTGCTTCTTTAAGATTTCTTCCTGCATCTTTTCTTGTGCGATTTGAAAATCCTCAGCTTGGTTCTTTGCCCAAATTGCCTTGTTTTGATTATCCAACAACTCTTGATCCTTTTTACGTGCAAGGGCTAGAGTCTCTTTATCTTTTTTGGACATATGCAAACCGGGTTTATTCTCTTTCCCTGCCAGCACTTCTAAACGCCTTTCCATTTTGTTATTTTGTTTCTCGGTGGCTTTATCCTTCTGTGCTTGTTCCTCATGATTTTTAATGTAGTCAGAGGCAGTCTGTGCGGCAAGGTCTGCAATTTTACGCTCGGTGTCGGCTAGGTCTTGGCGTGCCTCTGCCTCTTGATCTGCGGCTTTCTTTATGTCCTTGGTAGTCTGTAATATTTCAAGATTCAATCCGTCAATAGCATCCTGTGTGTGCTCGTTCTCAATCGCTTTTTCGGCGGCCTTGGCTTTACCCTCTGCTAAAGTTTTTTGTTTATCTATAGCTTTCTTATCTAAGACAGCTTTCTCATTTAAATCTGCGGCTTCGTTCTCTGCGGCCATGGCTTGAACTTCGTTAATCCTTTTCTGATTTTCAAACTTTTCTTTCATTGCTTGGACAATCTGCTTTGACGTTTTTGGAGTCTCATCCCAACTGCCACTAGCCCCATGATTTTTGGATTCTTCTGCCTGAGTATTAGTATTTCCAACACCGCCAAAACCAACACCAATAACAGGTACGATTTTAGCGTTAGGGTCTTTCTTATTAAGCCAATCGGGAGTTAAGGCATTTTTAATTGCTTCCCCAACGTAATCGGCACCCTCTCTAAAACTAGCAACGATCAAATCACCAACATCAGAAAGAGTATCTGTAAATTGGCCCTTGGTTGTCAGACTATTGAAAATGTCCTTAGCGAATGCGGCACCGTCTTTAAGACTCTTGGTAAAACCCTTGAAGCTGTCACTCTCAACAAATGCGGCAATCTTGTCCCCTGCATCGGAAAATGTCTGGCCTAAATTCAAACCCTCGATAACGGCAAGGATAAGCTTTGTCCTTACCTCTTTAATCTTGCCTGTGAATTCATCCCAACCACCACCTGTGGATTTGAGATTTGCTTTGAGCTGTTCCTGTCCTGCGTTGATCATCTTTTGCGCCGCGTCAAAAGCAGACATCGTGTCTGTAGCCTCACGGACTCCGGGACTAAAACGCTTGAATCCCTCAATGTCACCATCAAGAGCACGGGCAACAGCACGCATAGCGGTACTACCCTCTATACCAAGTGCCTCTAAGCCTTTAACCGACCTAACGGCACCGTCCATATTTTGAGCACTCACACCAATTGCGAGTAATCCTGACACTAGGTTTTTAATCTCTGTACCACTTCCGCCCACGTCTTTTTTAATCGAACTTGCTAAGTCTCTCATCTGTGTAGCAAGCTCTGGAGTGTATGCACCTACACTGCGCAATGTTGCATCAAGTTTGAGGTTAGCCCGCTCTGCGGCTAAAGCACTTGTTACCATCTCAGACAATGAGCCGACAACCCACTTTAGTCCACCCTTTGCAATGTCATACAGTGCCATGCCCCAAGCGACAGTTGTGGCTTTGAGCCCACCCATACGGCCCTCGGTTGTTTTAACGGCCTCTCCCATACTCGACAGGGATTGTTTTGCTTGGTCTGTTCCCGTTTTGTCATAAGAAGAGGAAATCTTGAATCCTACGCTATAGCCCGGTTCTGTTGCCATTATTGCACCTGTATTTTAGCTTCTAATGCTTTTGTTTTGATTACCAACAGAGTCCTTGCATATTCGGCATGCGCTTTAAGGTTCGCCTCTTTAGATACGACTCCCTGATTGCGTTGATACTTCCTGAGAATCCCAAAAAGCCTGGACTCACTAATCAACTGCATATCGGAGAGACTCAAACCTAAACCAGAGGCGATTAACTCATCAATAATCAACTGTCTTAAATCTGCTGTCGCTGTCTCTGTTACTTCTTTTTCCGTCTGTCTCTCTGACGGCTCGGGATAAATATCACTGCCGCTGTCATTACCCCATAAAGCAAACTGTAAAGCCGTTCTAAGCTGCTCTGAGGTTACAGGTAAGCACTTATGCCAATCCTGTATAGCGTTGACTACAGAGGCTCTATCAAGCATTTCTGGACGTTGGAAAAATCCTCTAGTCTGAGCATGGGCACAAGCGAACAAGAGGCAAGACGTGTATGTCTCTGCATCTTGTGCAAACCATCTCATTGGGTATGTGTCAACCCAAGCCTCAGATTGCAGGGTCGGCTCGTAGATCGGGATATCCCCAGCCCACCCGATCCTTGGGGCGGACATGATATTGCCACTATTAGCACTGCGTTCCACCCTAAGCCCAAGCTCGTTGAGTTTGATAATGTCAGACGGGCAGAGGCTAAGGCCCTCTGCTTCCATGTCTGATATGTCACCCATAGCCATTTCGCTAATCATAAGATTATGCGGTTGGCTCTGTTGACTCTAAGGACTTAACTAACGTAACAGTCCAAGAAGGATAATCGCTGTCAGGATTAGACACTGTAAGAGGTGCAGTGATATCCCAATTGGTACCAGCGGTGATAACAGGGACTGCTGATCCTGACTGTACAATCGTAGCTGAGACTGTAGCCTTTGCGCCTGACACGTCATGACTGATTACGTCACCTTCTTGCGTCGCTGTTGTTACGTCACAATCTGCGGTGTAAGTGCATTCGTTTAAATCTGCGCCTGTGCCAGAGAGGGTAAATGCTGAGTCAATAATCTGTGCTTTGTGCCTGACGCTGCAAACGACAGTGCCTAAATCAACAGTGCTAGAAACAGTGCCAGCGGCTTGTATAGTGATTCCGTTAGCACTTAGTTCGGGGGCTTTACCAGCACTGGTTTTGATAGTGATAGATTTTAAAACAACCTTGTCTGTGCCTACTGTGGTTAAATCACCAAGGGTAATTGTCTTAGATAAACTTGCCGCTAATTTGTAATCAGAACTAGGTGTCTTTTGTTCGCCGAAAACTTCACGGGCTACGATATCGCCTCTATCGTTCACCGCCTCTTTTGTCTGAGCTGTCTTGTTTTCTGTTGAACTAATCAAAGTCAATGCTGTATCTGCTAATCCTACGTAATCTACTGGGGTACTGAATGCCATATATAATCCTCTCTTAAAATGTCTCTTTTGAGACTGTGTTAGCGCCTCAATAGAGGCTGGTTAAATCTCTGTATCAACAGGCGTTAAAATGACACCTGAAAATGTGTAATTGAGAACTGAAGACCAAAGCTGATTAGCCGAATCAAAGCTTGGTTCTTCTCCTTCTTCACCTGTGAATCCGTCTACCCTAAATGTGTCTGTTGTAAGCAAGTCACAGGGGATGTCAATATTTCCTTCCCAGTCTTCGAGACAGTTGATAACTGGGTCGGTCATTGCTGCTAAAAGGTCGGTGTCTTTACCATCCTTCTTATCGGCCATGATTGTAATTTTGCAACTAATATCGACTATCGGGTTGTTGGTCGATCTACGCTTACGTTGTCCCATTTTAACTAGTACACACGTCCTGTCTCTTAGCTGCTCTGTGGGCACGATATAACCGTAGACTCTATCATCGGTAATGTCTGACAAAGCCTCTACAATCAACTGTTCTAACTTCTGCTCTAAATATGCCATATTAAATTCTCGCTTATGCTACAAATCAAATTACACTCGCTTTAAATTTCAAAAGTAGTTTTGCTAACGCGCGTCTTAAAAATGCTACAGGTCTAATCTTCTTCGTTCCAAATTCCATATATCCAGCGTATGGGGTTTTGCTACCGATAAAAACGCTATCCCCAAGGTCAACAAGTTCAATGCTGTTTTTAAGCTGTCCAGTTTTAACAGGTGCTAAGTTCTGCGCTTCTAGTTGGACATTTTTACAAGCTCGTTTAAAATCCCTTTTGATTCGTCTTTCCATTTGTTCAAAGAGATTTGGTTTTATACCCGTTGTTTTTATGCTCAAATTTAAAGACACAATTTATCCGTTATTACGTGGTCTGCTTATAAGATATATAGCGGCTCAGACTACCTTTTAGACTTTCTCGATTTTGATAAATGCTCTGTACTTATCAATATGCTCGGGAGTCTGTGACCAACAAGACCAACCGAAAGACCTTACAGCAGTCCAAATAGCTAGTCTTTTTGCTTGGTCTGCACCATATACCCCTGCTACGTTTTGAAAGAAACTGTCTGCTGATGGTCTATCGAATGGGTCTAAATGTACGCAATAAAACAGGTCATGAAACAAGGCTGGAACAATAATATCATGACTCATCTTGTCACCGACAATTGACCGCATAATCCTAGGAATTGAAGCCCCGTCATAATCAAAGCCTTTTAAGGCAGTAATCAAATAGCCGTTGTATCTAATCTTAAAATCTTCCAGCAACCACCAACCCCCATCCTTATCTGGATAGTAGAATGGTTGAAGCTTAGGGAAACTAATACCAGCGTCTTTACCAAGACAATCTATGACTTGGAAATCCAAATTACTTTAGACCCGTACTGAGTTTAGCGGCTTCAAGACCTGCTTCAACGCCTGCCTTGATACCCGCCTCTAAATTGGCTTGTCCACCATCGGTTTTGTAGCCTGACAAGCTAGCATTGATAAGGCCGTTGGTGTCTGCTGTTACTGATAATGCCTGAAGTTCCGTCGGCCAAAGAACGGCTATACGCCATGCTGACCAATCCCTGCCTTTTGCGTGATCTAAAACGCATCCTTGAAGAGTTAATGCCAGTGCTAAAATTGCTAATGTCTTCATATTTTCAACCACCTATTTAGTATGTTGCGTACAGTGCCGATATTTCTTCCACCGTCAATTCCCTGTTGTAAATCCTGATATCGTACATTGAGCCATTGGCGTAGTAACTCAGTGACGGGCTTGCCCCAATCGTTACTGGTGCGGCAGTGATTATGCTTGTTGTAAGGTTGTCGGAATCGTTTCCGTTGTGGTAGTTGTTACCGTCCGCATTCAAGTATATGCCGACACCGGCACCAGTGGCTGTGCCATCGTACGTGACCACGACAAAGTTCCAGTTGCCGTCAGCAATGTTGAAGCTTCCACCTGCGTAAGATTGTAATTCTGATTCACCAAAATATGTACCACCGTTAAGTTGGAGATACATACCGCCGTACACACTAAAAATAGACCATCCCGTCTGTGTGTGACTAGTGTCTTGGTTTCCAATCAGAATCTCATATGCAGGACTTGTCTTAACCCAGAAACTGACAGAGAAAGGCGTGTCTGCATCAAGGATTGGTGCGTTTGCAACACTGACATAATCAACCAGCCCGTCAAATATAAGCACCTGTCCAAACCTTGTATCTGTAACGCTGTTGTCACTGGTGTAGTTGTATACACCGTCTGTCCATACACCGTTGCCAGTAGATCCAACAGTATCAGTAACCGTTGAGTTGTTGGCGTGATCATCCATCTTATACCAAGCGATTACACCGTCAGGAATGACAGGAGCAACATACGCAGTCCAAATCTGAGTTTCTCCGATGTAAGCCTTTGCAAGCGGAGTGTCGCCGACATACATTTTGGAGTAATCGGGAAGTGCTCCAAACGCCGACAGGGACAAAAGACAAAATGCTATGATGTTTCTGAGCATTTGATTACCTCGTGAGATAGAGAGTTGTCGAAATCTTGGGTGTCAATGCGTCATACTCAGCCTGCGTCAACGATTTGATCCGGGTAATCTCAACACTTGTAACCATTCCGTTGGTTGCGCTGTGGAGTGCCGTAATCTGCTCTTGTAGGTTGTTGGTGCTTATCCCTATAGCTTCTACAGCCTGACTCAATTCTTGAACGCTGGCATAGATTTTGAAACAGTTTGTCTGTACCTCACTTATCACGGGATAACTGATATGCACACTGCCATATTCACCGCTGTTGCCTGCTGTTAAATCAAAAGGAGGTGTGCCGTATCCCGACCACATTGAGCCGTCTGTGAATTCCATGCTGATACTGTAATTTCCATTCTCACCCGTACCTCTGATTAACCAATCGCCATTTGGTACATAAGTAATATCGTTGAAAGTTGACGGATTAGCCCACGGTTGATGTACTTCACCGATAGCGGTTGAAATCCAATCGAAGGTGAAAATCAGATTAGCGGTATCCGGTTCAATAACCGTAACAACCTCGTACATTAGTAGATTTGTCGCTGTATCCACCGAGACAAAGTGGTTTGAATCGACACTAATAATCTTACTGTTATCATAACTCGGGATTACAGGTACAGGAATCAACGCTATAGCCTGTTCAAGTGCTGTAGTGGTGACATAGGATGGTTTATCTGCTGTCCATACAGGGTCTGTTTCTACAGGTACGGGGATGGTTATAATTGCTTCTGTGACAATCCCGGTTACTGTCTGATAATTAGGCTTAGTGTCAATCTGTGCCTGTAAATTGCTTTGGACATTGTAAAGCTGATTACTGTTAACCAAACTCACCGCGTTTACCATGGAAACTAGAAACAGAAAAAAGAAAAGGGTTTTAAAAACTGTCATAAATTAGGTCCTCTTGGAAAGTGCGAATATGCTGTGTTGATATCCGTTTGGTGTGGTTACTGTTTTAGGCTCTGCCTGAATGCTGTAGGTAATGCCGTCAATTGCTACCTGCCAAGTCTCGTTGATAACTACTCTATAAGCAGGGCTGAGTTTACAGGTCAATTCGTACTGATAAGTTACCCCGGCAAATTTACCGTATTGACTTTGAGAATCACTGACACCGACAAACCAAACATTAATCAAAAACTCTGGTGTATAAATGGTTTTTGGATTGGTCGTATTGGGCTTTAAAAAACAGGCTTTGAAATTCTGTAACATAATTTACATCCAGATATGGAGTTGACGGAAAGGCGAAAGGGCGGATTTATAACCGGATAAAATATCTGTGTGTTGAACACCATCAGCAAGCGTATAGGTTAGGCCCGTCATTGACTCAGACTTGCACAAGTTGCTTTGTCCTGCGTTGTCGATACTGGCTTTTATCATCTCAGCAACGACCTTTTGTAAACCAACTGGAACAGGGGTAGCACTAATACGCCATGAGTACCCGCAATATGACTCGACCAAATCGCTGACACCAACGGCGAAGAAATTAAACTCAGCCTCTGTCATTCCTAAATCAGTTTGGCGTGTAGCAATGAGATAGGTTTCTGTTGAGATAAGGGATTCGCCAACAACAGCGATATAAGGAGGAGGATTTAAAAGACCGCCGTCTGGACTGATATCGAGATTTAGATTATCACCTGTACCTGTGACTATGACGGGATGATAAAGACCATCTGAGGGATTAAAAATGTAAGTTGGATTCGGCATTAGGATTTACTCCTTTTAGATTTGAAATTCATACAGGCTATATAAAGGCCTGTCAGTTAGCAAAAAGGGCTAGTCTTTTACACCTAGCCCCTTCTGTCTTTCTATATTTCAATCACCGCTATATTAGGCCTGCTTAAGGTAAGCGAACGGTGCATATTCAACACCATCAATTGTTTTCTTAACACCAGCGATAGCACCACCAACGAACACGCGGACAGCGTAAGCCTTGCAATCCTTCAAGAAACCAGCATTTGTATTCGGTTCCACTTCAACACCAGTGCTCACAAATTCGTAATTCTCAGGAAGAGAACCGAATACCAACGGCTTTGCAGCAGGGACATTCACAGAAGTAAATACCTTGTATCCTTTAAGAGTCTTAACTGCGCCATCTGTGATTTTCTGACCATTAAGATTGGTTTCATCGGCAAGAGCCGTAACCAATAAACGCCAGTAAGCAGAGTTACAATAGAAAGCGTTCTTGTCGGAGTCAAAGACCTTACCCATAACGATATCAATCTTATCCTCTTCAACTGTACCAATAGCGGTAACAGTCACAGCGGTGGACTTGGCACTAGTACAAATTCCTTCAAATCCAGAATTGGAAGCAAATGCACCGGCGAACATACCATTCTCAATTGCGCGAACTGCCTTATTGTGTATCTGGTTAGTAACGCTCTGGTCTGCTCCATTCTGCATACGCAAAATATCGTTAGAAACAAGAACGGTACCAAATATTTTACCAAGATTTACCTTCGTGACTTTAAGAGGAGCGTCAAGCTCGGATTCCGTTGCTTCTGCTGTATAGCCAGTAATTGCAACATCGCCATCACCGCAAGCACCATCATAAAGCACGTTATAAGTTAACGCCTCTGTTTGTGCTTGCTTGGCCTGATTGATAATTGGGGAATCAATAATAGCTGTAACGATCGTACCGCTTTCAACTGGTGAAAGTGTAGCCGCTCCAGTAATAGCTTTGGTTTCCAAATTGGAAATTGCCTTAGAAATAATATCCATGTTTTTTTCTCCTGCTGTCTTTGTGACAGCCTTAAATGATTTTTGCTCTACCTTGATCTTGTCTGCTTCTGCCTTTACTAGTTCCGTTTCTGCTTCTGCTTGATCTTGTGCTTCCAGGTCTGCGGTGTACATTTCCGCGCTCTGGTCGGCAATCAAAGCATCACAAACGCTCTGGTCTTCTACTTCTAAAATTGCGTCAACCTCATAGGGCTGATTTTCGATTGTAACTGGCTTAAGTATTTTGAGTTTCAAGATTTATCCCTGGGGTTTTACCCCTGTGCCTTGGCTTTGCCATAGGTCTTGGTGTATCTCAGCTAGATATTGGCTCTGTGAGGTGTAAGCACAGTATCCCGTATCTCTGCTACCTGATATATAGCGGCATATCTGGCTAAAGGCAGTTCCCAGGTACGAGGGTTAGACACCGATTGAAATGTAAAAAAGACTTACCCAAATTAGGACGTTATCACGTCCGCTTTTGAGGATAAGTCCTGTAAACTCTGAATATTTGCGAAAAAACGAGGGTATTATGGTAATAGTTTTAAAATCACATACTTGGTGCTACTTTCCGCTAACACTATTACCCAGAATCCGATAAAATTAAAGGCGTTGACAGTTAAAGGAATAAAGGAAACGCCATGAAGAACAAATCAAGTGTAGGGTACGGACGGACCAGCAGTGAAGACGCCAGCGGTGATAAAGTCAGCGTTGATGTTCAAAAACAGGACTACCTTAAAGCCTGTACTAAAAACAACTGGGTTAATCTTGGTTGGTTTGAAGACCGTGATACAAGTGGGCGGTGTTATGAGGCTGGAAGTCCATTAATCCCGCTTGATAAAGTGACAAGCGATTACCTGAGTAAGAACAGTCTCAAAAAACAGACTCGCTTAGGACTCAAAAAGGCACTTGATACCAAAGCGGATATCTTTGTCGTACGTGACATTACCCGCTTTGCCCGTCCATTATCCGGTTCAATGCTTAGTTCACACTTGCAGAACCGCTTGAACGAATCCAATACAGTGCTTTGGAGTCTTGACCAAGGCGAGATTAAGAAAGACTTAAGTCAGAAGATTCTAAAGTCGGTTCAAGACGAGCTGTATGATGATGATATCAAGCGCAAGACGGCACAGTCTAAAGCATCAAGACTCAGCAACAGGGATAAAGGACTGCCTTACACCGACTGTTACTGCTTAGGTTTCAGGTCTTATAAGGGAAAGGTGGAGGTTATCCCTGCCGAACTTGAAACGGTTAAGAAAATCTTCCGGTTGTATGAAGCAGGTCAAACCATCCGAGGAATTACTGTCAAACTTAATCAAGACGGGAACAAACCGCTAGAAGCAAAGTGTTTCGGGCGTAGGTCTGTTACCTGTATCTTAAAACGGTCTTGGTATGCTGGTTATCAGTTGAACAGTATCGGCACTTACATTGAATCTACCGAGTTTAGCCATTATGCTGTGGTAAGCCTCAATACTTGGCTCGGAATACAGCAACGCCTCAACAAGAACGAAAGCTCTGGTGTTAAAAGAGAAAACAAGTTCGCCCATGTCCTAGCCGGATTAGTAAGATGTGGTTATTGCGGAGCTTTGATGGTTCCCTACCGCGCCACGAATGCCCACGGCTTGCCCCTGCGCTATTACCGCTGTAAGAACACCTATAATGATGCGGTGACTACTGGACATGACTGCAACAGTGCTATGATACGAGAATCTTATTCAGAACTAGCAGCTATAGACCAGAAAGACAGGTACATAGGTAAGGGTGTAATCACCGACAAATGCTTAAACGGACTGGTAGAATTCATGTTCCCGTGGGTTTTGGCTGGTTACATCAAGCAACTGACAGAAGCGGATATCACACCTGAGTTGAAAGACAAGAAAACCAAGCTCGGGTTTCAACTGGAAGCTCTGAAAGCTAAGAACGTTTCACGATATAAGGACTACGAAAACAAACTGTTTGACAAAAGCACCTATCAAACCCTGACACAAGAATCAAAGGCTATAGAGGAAAGTCTGAATAACCAGCTCAAAGAAGTCTTAGCAAGTATCACAACTGCCGCTAATCGCTCCACAATTGCGTTTAAAGACGTGGAACAGCTTGACCTGATAAACCATAGCACCTATACCCAGCTCATAAAGCAGGTGGTTTCTGGAGTGTCTGTGTATCAGGACCGAATTGAGATTACAGTAACCGACTCTGATAAGTCTTATACCTTCCCTAGACTCACCAAAGGCAAGACCCGCAGCTTACCCGCTTACAAGGTTGCCGTGGTAATAGACAAGACTGATAAACTCGTTCCCAAGATTCTAATCGAATACCAGTATCCTAAAACCGTCTGTCAAGCTTCTGATGTCTACGCCAGAACCAACCTGCTTATCAAGACAGTCAATAACTGAGTAAGAACCTATCAAGGAACAATCCTAACCAAGGGCAAGGTGTAAAGCCTTGCCTTTCTTATTGTCTGTCCTAAGCTGTCCTAGTCTCAGAATAAATGAGTTTAGGACTCTAGTCGGATAAAACACCTATACACTAACCCGGAATTTCGGCTCCAAGTTTAAGACTGACTATCCCGATATTTGACTGCTTTCCTTCTTAGCAAGGAACGATATGGGGCTATGATCTGACTATATACTCTACCAGGTACGCACCAGGTCACTGATAGTCTACTGTAATAAGAAGGTATCAAGACTGGTACAGGATTAAACTTAGATTCGTTCTAACTACTGAAATATCAAGTAGTTATTACATACTACTATAAATACAAATGCAGGTAAGTTCTGATAATAATTGGTAAACTAATCATAACATCTTAATAATCAATGACTTAGTGTTTTTGTATACCTTCCATAAGTACTATTATGAGACGTGCTTCTATCTGTAGAGACAGGTTACTCTATAACCAAAGTAGGATATCCTGACTATAAGCTTTATGCTTAGTCTAACCATAGGAATTGATGATGACACTATTGCGAAAAGTGTCGAAGTGAGTATTCTTTGAGGCTGCATTAAGTAGAAAGTACCTCTGATTCTTTCATTAGTCCTAGATACTTACTGCCTAGCATTACGTGGTTACAGATAGCCGCTACCTGCTTCCTGATCTTGTAGTAATCCTTCTTTCTTATTTAAAAGGGGCTCCGGTGTGCAAGCCCCATAGGTTCTGTTTCTTAAGCTGCGATTAGTTCTTTGGATTCTTCTTTGCCGTATTTAAGTACGATCTTTTTGAGATTTTCCCCTTTAAGGGTTTGCCCGGTATAGAGGATATCAGCGACCCTCTTTATAAGATCAATGTGGAATTTAACCACATTTTCAACCTCAGAAAGCAACCCGTCTTTTTCGGTTAAGAGTGTTTCAAGGTTGATACCAAATTCCTCGATAAGACGTAGATCGGCACCGGAATGATTAAGTGATTTTTCCGTAATCCCTCCCCAGAACACATTTTCAGCCGCGAATCCTGCCAGCACACCAAATACCCAAGCAGCTTTATTGGATGGTGTTTCCCAACACATTCCGCCACCTGCCTTGGTTTTAATAACCGACTTGGTTTGTGCGACGAATACGTAATTTACCTTTACGCCGAAAACCGTTGCTATGACTGCATGACCGGCTTCATGGATTGCATTGACATACTTCTGTTGATTCATATAGTTTTGTTCCCTTTCTTTAGTTATTGGAAGGGCTGCTATTAAAGCCCTTGCCCGTCATTATTGACAGGACTCTCTCCAGCGATATCTAAGATGCTTTATCTCACTTAAGACTCAGCTTTCTTGTCTCACTTTCAATACTTGCAGTATATCAGATTATAAAGGTTTTGTCCATAGCACCTGATGCTTTTCTTCACTTTTGTATTATGTTTCTAGATAGTGTTATAAAAGAAAAAGACAGGGCTTTCTTAGTTCCCTGTCTGATTCTGTTTTAGGTGTATTCGGGTTTATTTTACTGCTGTAGTGCCTCCGTGATCTCGGTTTGAAACTGAGCCATCCATATCCAATCCTCTAGGGTAAAGCCGCAAGCCTTGCCTGTAGTGATGCTACCATCATTTTTGACATATATTCTTCTCTTTTCGAGAGTGACAGAAGGTGAGCTTGACCATTGAAGGACTGCATACCAGTAATAGTTCTTGGTGTCCTTCTCTGTATTGACCAAGACCCGCTTGAATTCTTTAATCATTCTGTGCGTCACCTTCCCCGGTTCTTTCTTATGAATGTCCTCGGGCTGATTAGGTGTGAGACTTTTACCTCGTTTGATTTTCATTTATTTACCCCCTTTTCCCAGATATGGACTACGATTTTACCATCCTGATAAGGTTCATCCTCAATTTTGCGTTGTGGATTTGGTGTCAGACTCACCATATACTCGGTATAGTCGCTGATGCTGCGTAGGGTGCATATGTACGTCGTTCTGTCTTCCCTGTGTCTGTGGACAAGGTAAGTCGTGCTGTGCGTTGTAGGTGTGTCCTGAGCTGGTTTAAACGTCGTTGCTGGTAGCATCTGCTTTGTCTTGTATGTCATCTGTGTTTCCTTGTTTGTAGATACCAAATCGGTATCTGATATAACCTTGATAACTTTATTTAAAAAAATACTAATAAATTGGTTTCTGTTTTTAATATCGTTCTTGTCTGTGTAAAAAGCTGCGAAGAATCCGGCTTCGTAGCAATCAATCAAAATCTGTGTTACTTTATCTTCAGTATTCATTATTTAACCTCCTTTTGGATTTCATCGATGCGAGCTTGCAACTTTCTACGTGCCCAAGCTGATTTCATTTTTTTGCTTTGGTTGAGTCTCCAGTCAGGATCTCCGCCACGCTCTAAAGCGTGTAAACGGGCGTGGTCACTACGGCTCATTACAGCGAGGTTAGAGGGTTGATTGTTGCAACCGTCGCCATCAATGTGATGTATGACACAACCGTCATACCAAGTGCCTACCGATTTGCAAACGAGGATATGCTCAAAGCACCAGCTATCAACAGCGGTTTGAACCATGATGTATGTACGATTTCCCTTTTGGAGATAAAAGCTTCCTTGTGTGTCTCTCGCTGTATAGCCGCGCTGAGTACCCGCCATGCCCTGCTGTTGCAGATAGGCACAGATAGCACCGACACTCGGGATATGCCCATAGCGAGTGCTGTAGAGTGCCTGGATGCGCAAATAGAGGTTGTCGCTGTGATCCTGATATAGAGACTCGATTTCTTCTGTCATCGTGTTGAGATTTTTAGTTACGTCTTTCTTCATTTATTGTCCTTTTTGTTGTACGCAATTAATTAATTTAATCGCGCATATCTATGTCTAAATTATTCAAATTTCTTTCAATCGCTGTTGTAAGTGATTGGATATCAACAGAAATATTATTTTAAATCAGGTGATATTTCTTCTGTTTCGTTAATGAATACTGCTATTCTCAAAGCCTTTCTATTCCATATGCCTCTAGTTTTATAGTATAGCTTGAACCATCTTACAAGTGCTGGATTACCAAACCACATCCAAAATTCTTTAGTATGATCGTCGTATGTTGCTTGAACCGTACGACCGCTAATAATGTATTTAATCTGTAGCAATGGGCAACTGTCACCGAAAACCCAAGGATTATCTCTTACGACTACTACTGAGCCTGTTCTTTCTTTTTCGGATATTGTTATTATTCCTTTACCTGCATTTGTATTTGTTTCTGTCATTGTGATTCCTTTTATTTTTTTAATGCCATATAAATCTGATATTTTCCATCATAAGGTTGTGGTAATATCTTTGCTTTTTTCCACCTATTCATCGCTTTTAATAGCGGTTGAAGATTAGTGTAGTGGTAACATATCGTCTGTTGTTTTTCATCTGTTAAATTAAATTTGCTACAAGGCATAATATGATCTATTTCCCATACATTACCGTAATTTTCCCATGTCATACCGTCTGTAAATTTAGATTCTAAATGGATTCTAAATTCGCTTATTGAACAACTAAGAGTGGTTTTTATTAATTTTTCAGTAGTAACCTTATTCCTGATTATGGCTGCCACTCTGGATGTTAATTTAGTTCTGATTTTTAAATGTGGATTTCTTCCTATTTTGTCTTTGAGTTTTTCGTTTAATACTACCCTATTTTGTTTACTATATATTGAATTGTAATCAGGGTTACGTCTGTCGAATTCTTGTTTTTTAATCCTAAAGTATTCTTTATGGTCAACATAATATTGATTACATTTTGTTTTATTATCTAAGTAGTATTTCCTAGACCTTGCTTTTATTTTCTCTTTATTTCTTTCGTAATATGATTCATTTGTTTCGTTCATTTTATTTCCTTTTATTGTGCGGCATAAAGTGCCGCGTATTTTTCTTCTGTCTCTGTCGCTGTGGTTACGTCCACATACCAAGTCGTTTTAAAAATCGGTTTGATTTCAACACTGTTTATTTTTGCCGTCATGATTTGTTTAACCCGATTTTCTAAAAGCACCACGTTTGCAACCATCATATTTTCCGAGCCGTAGACTAAAATTGAATCGTGTATAGGTAGAAAATTAATCCCCGCTTTTACCAGCTCTTGCCATACCGATCTTGCCCAGGTGCTTTCGGCCCGTTGTACATCGATGCAGTTATTGACGCTTGGCTTGTAGTTTTGAAGTGTTGCAGCTTCTTTGGTTCTTATTTCTGTCTTGACTGTTTTGAGGTAGTCGGCGAGAACCGGATAAGACACCTGAAGGTTTTTCATCTCGGAAGAATTGCTATCTCCGAAAAGAGCTGCGAACATCATTTCTTTTGCTTTAGCTCTACTCCAGTTAAGACCGCGTTTAGCCGCGTATCTCTCGTACAGAAACCCGTCGTTGATATCTTGGGTAAAAGCGGTATCGGTGATACCAGAATCAGCCATGTTAATCGCTGTGAGTGTTGGCTGAGCACTTACCATGTCGATTTCAAACAGAGGGACTTTATCACCGAGCTTAGAAAACTTTCTTAACGTCTTTGGGCAATTGGTAATCCCTGAATGCAATCTCTTACCGAAAGGATCAACGCGACAGATAATCCACTTCTCATCCTGCTTGATCTGTGACCATGAGTCTATTTGCTTACACTGGCGAATGAATTCTTTTCTCCAATTCTTACGGTCAAAAACTGTTCCCTCAGCAATTGCTTTTTGTTGGACTAGTTTTAAGGCTTGGTGTCTCTGACTCAGTGCGTAATCTTTCCCGCTGATATCGAATATCAATTTCTTGTGGTACTTGTTGATTACATCCCTGTCAATGCGGGTGAAAGGGTTTTGACGAAGATAAAGCCATTGAGTCCAAGTGTTGTAAGCGTTTTTGGTTACGAGGTTGACTTGCTTCTCGGGACTATCCCAAACCTGTTTATCAATGTCATAGATTGCAGGGATAAACACTTTCGCATTGAGATTGAACCAGTATTTTTTTGCTACGGTTATTACGCCATGTTTGATTAGCGTATCCATGATCTTTTGGTTATACCTGTTACCCAGGAGCTGCACTCTGACACTGTGATAGATACAGGTCTGGTAAGGTGCGAGTCTGACGTGTAGGTCTGAGACTGTGCGCTCTCTCTGCATATCATAGCGGTGGGTCCTAAAAATGTAGCTGAGAAGTAACCAGCATCTTTCTTTTTCTAGAAGGTCTAAATCTTTTTCTACGTCGCTGATTTTTTGGTGGTTTGGTACTGAAATTATCTTAACCGCTTTTGAGGTTAGGAATTGTTGGATATCGTCTCTGTATGGCATATATACTCCCGTCTGTACTCCTTAAGTTAAAGTTTGCTTGTGGAAGGGCGGAGTATTTGACCTTTGTCATTTATTGTTTGGTATCTGGTAATTAATCAGCATCAATAAACTATCCACAGCAACAATATTATATTGTTTATAAAAAGAAATATTACCTTTTGGCATGTTTTGGTAAAAATAATTGAAAATAAATGCAACTTTCTTACTTTTGAACAGTTTTTGAGCTGTTTTAAGGTGAAACTTAGCTCTTTAGCTCTGATATGCTCAGGCTTACAGCCTGTTGCCGGGATACCGTCAATCTCGGAATACCTCGGTAAAAGTCTCCTTGCAGGGGCTGAAATATCACAGAAAGAATGCCTAAAATCTTAATAAACCCCAATGATTTCACTACTTTTGACTAAAAGTGTATGGCTAAGGGAGGTGGTTGGGGTTGGGATTTGCTAAAACCACCCAATCCCCTTAGTAATACACTTTTGAGAAAATCTTTAAAAAACCCAATGAATACGATGTTTTTTACGATTCTTTCTTGTTCTTTTTTTATTTGAAACTGAGGCTTTAGCCGAAAGTGGCGGTATTCCGTCCACCGGACTTTAGTCCGTGTATGTCAGTGGGTACGCAGTACGACAAAAAGACTTCACCGTCTGAATCTTGAAGATAAGTCCATCCCCGTCTTAACGTCATAAAACCGCTGGTTACTCTGAGGATCTGAAATAGGAATTCCTGTCCACCTACCGACCTTTACAAAATCAAGACGGTTTAAAAGGCTTTGGTCTATCAGGTCTAAGTCAGTCAATCCGCTGTACAAGCAATTTTTGTAACCTGCGGCTTTAGATAAATCAAGATACGGCAATAGCATTTCAGGATTCCAGCAACCACCCATAAAGACAACGCAAGTAGCAAGGCCGTAGTTTGACAACAGTAATTCTTCAAAGTCCTTTAAGCTGAATTCGGTAGCTGTCTTGAATCCGCGATAGCTACACCCTTGGCACTTATAAGGACAATTGGCGACCATTATACCTATCGACACTTCCCCAGGCACTTCGGTTAAAACAATCTGCGGTATGTGATAAATCTTCATAGTAAAAGCAAAGACACCACCAACACCGCGTAAACAGCGCCAGAAGGCACCGCCACCGCATTTCATGGTATCAGTAGTGTCTTTATGAGGGGTTAGACTAAACGGCCCGCTGCAAGCATTCTGGCGCGGTCTAACAGCTCCGGTGTCATAACGGCTTTGTATGCACCTTTACGGATCAGCGTAACTTTGATCGGGACTTTGACCTCTGGGATTATTTCAACAGGGACAACCTTAACCGCTTTTGTCTCTATCTCAGTTACAGACTTAGACTCTGCTGCTGGCGGGACTGTAGGCACAAGGACACAACGACAGTTGATATGTCCCCAACCCCCAGCCTTGGCACTGTCAACAGAGTCAAAATTATCTGAGGTTCCCGAGACTGAAAGGAATTGATCTAGAAAAGGTTCGCAACCACTGCATAATTTTTCATCATCCAAGCCTTGGACTTGGACTATATCCCCACTGCCTGACTCTTTAAGCAGGTTAGACAGGATATCCTTTTGAGCACCAAAGCTAGAGATGTTAGCGGTAGCTGCATTGCTTGCCGTCATATCGAGGGTTGGTATTGACTCCTGATTTGCTAAAGCCTGTTCAACCCGTTTTTTGTAATCGGCTAAGGTTTGATTCTCTGGAATGGTTTTAAGGTAGTCTTCAACAAACTGATTACGCCATGCGTCAACCTTGGCAATGTCCTTGATCGGCGTCACTCCGTCGTAACCTGTCCGGTATCCTGCAAAGACTTGATCCGCCATACCCTCTACCTGGGTACGGATCAAAGCATCGGCCTTAGAGCCGGCACCGGATAGAATGTCTGACACCTCTGTCGTAACGTCGGCAACTGGCTTGCTGATATCGATACCCTGTATCTGAGTACCTGCCTCTGTCCATACCTCGTTGAGTTTGTCTGTCAGGTCTGTTTCTTGCGTCTTTAGAGAGTCAATAAATCCTCTGAGGTTCAAGAGCGCGGGATTAGGCACAGGTGCTGCGGCTTTAGTAACTACAGGCAAAGTCATGGCCTTGGTTTGGATTGATTCTAGGGCCATTCTGGACTCGTTTAAAGCCCTCTCGGTTTCAATCAGTTTTTCGGTAGTTTCTAACAAAGCCTTGGTGTCTGGTTTATCCATACCCAAAAATGTCTGCATCTGCTTTGACTCACAAGTCAACGACTTTGATGTTATGCCAGTTACGACACAAGCCGGATTCATAGGTACGGGAGCCCAAGACGTTTCAATCCAGTCACATTTAGTGACAATACGCTTAGTAGCATCTGTGACATATTTAGCCAATTTGTGCTTTTCAACATAGTCAATAAATGCCCTTGTACCACGTTGCAAAGTTTGTTTTGGTTTAACCGTGATAGACAAAGCCCTAATAGCTCCGCTACGGACACCGTTAAAAATATCCCGACCTAACTCTTGGTCTAGGAAGTGCTTGATTTTGAGCGTGATTGCCTCAGGTTTAATTTCCCAACTCACAGCCTTAGACGGGCTAATCTGGTCTGAAAACTGATGGGCAAAGAACATTTCCCCTGCATAGAAATCCGCACATACGCCCATAGGGTCAATAATGTCCCCCTCTCTATCTGTGTTTGGGGTACAAGCAATTCCTAGCGTATAATCACCTTCAACTCCGATAACACCCTGAGCACTCTTACGCAAAATCTCTGCGTCGTCTGCAATGATGTCTTTAAGGTCTGGATAAAACGTCTTGATTTGTGAAAATGTCATTATTTTGATTCTCCGTTTTCAATTGTTGGATTGATTGCCTGTCCCTGTATCGCTGTTGATGCATTAGCCGCAATCGGCTTGTCGTATTCGGCACCGTCAAGCAACGGTAAGGATTTAACCGCGCGGCATTCATTTACCGACATAATACCAGCGTTTTTAAGTGTCGCTAAAACCGTTGCCTGTTCCAACGGGTCTGCATCCAATATTTCTGAGGAATCAATCCAAAGAATAAGGTCACTGTCATAGTATTTCGCAACGATTTCTGTGTTGATTTGGTCTAAGATTAAACTAATTTTAGGGAACACTCCGAAACGCATAAGCTGTTGCATAGCGGCTAAACTTGTAGCTTTGTTGCTGTTGGTTTCGTCAAGACAGGAAAGAGGTACGGCAAAGCAAGCCGCGATTTCTTTTTTGGCTTCAAGCATGAATTTATCGATTTGAGCATCAGCCATGGTGGAAGTTGTAGGCACCCATTTTAGAAGACCAGCACTCACCCCAGGCTTACCCCTGTTACGTCCGCCATAACTAGACTGTAAATCCTCACGGAATTTATCAAACTCCTCTTGTGTATTTACCGAACCTTCAACAACCCACATTCCCGGCGGGACTGCGAAGTTATTCAAGCTGTCGATCTGATACTG